>Ga0065711_1040110_pt1 | contig 17238 bp, 10 predicted proteins | sample Hoacrofraction12_FD_59098 | JGI IMG/M metagenome (GOLD analysis project Ga0065711, IMG submission 59098) | Hoatzin crop microbial communities from Cojedes, Venezuela - Epithelial fraction 12 v2 (version 2) | ecosystem: Host-associated > Birds > Digestive system > Esophagus > Crop | place... | reverse complement strand
GTGCCCGCCGTCCCCTCAGAGATGTCCCACACCGGGGCAGGGACACGAAGCAACAGAGCAGCAGGAAAACCAGTAGGCAGAGCGGAGCAGAAAACCATTAAGCTACACAGCACCTCAGCCTCCTACGCTGCCTGACACATCTCCGAGCAAACTTGGGCTGAGAGACTGGAATCGGGAGGGAAAACAACGGGAGCTGAGACCAGGGAGGGGGGGAGGATACCGGGTTTTTTAACGCGTCTGTGTAGCTTCGTGTTGCTAATAGCGTGGTTTCCCGACATGCTAGCTGTGCAGATGGTGTAAAGGTTAGCAGGGTAACGCTTCGGTTGAAGATAGGCCTGAACTTGCAAGCAGGAGGTTTTGGGGGGGAGTTTTTTCAGAAGAGAGAAAATTCGTTATTCACAAAAATCAGTCGCGTTAAACCTATTTATCAGGTAATGTGGATAAAGTAGGTCACTCACACCTCCTGGATTATGGACTGCTTCATGGATTAGTGCGATACTGTACGCATGGGGCACGCACTTTGGACACACAGAGCTATGCCTTGCCCTCCGGGATAGCACATGCTGAGGGTGGTAGCTAGCAGCTGCCATTTTAAGAGCCTGGTCACTCTTCACATGGAGGACAGAGGAAGATCTGAGAGTCTGAGCATATGAGAATGATCTTAATAATTCTGAAAAAATACCTTCTTGGGGGTTAAAGACAGTCTTTTCTCCCAGGTGTTGACTGTGTACGGGCTTAAATAAAAAAGCTGTCATGCTAATTTGTGTGGATCCAAAATCTTATATGGGGCCCGCTTGTATTATTTCCTCAGCCCTGTCTCACTACTATGTAAGCATACATTGGTAGCAGGAGTAATTGGTTTGTCCAAAATTAAAAACAGCATTGTATTTTTAAATTCCAGCTGTAATAGTCATGAAAAATTAACGCCGGTTGGACTGGATATAAAATACCACTACCTACTACCAGATACACAGGTAAGAGATTTCCAAACTACCCGTCTGAGGTACTCTTGGGCATAGTACTTCTTTTGCAAATCACCAGTTACGACTGGTAGCAAAGTGATACAACTTTGTCTTGTAGCCACAATTTTGCATCAATGAGACCAATGACAAAAGAGGTATTTTGAGCTTCCATTACTGCACACACAGAGAGATAATTGTATTTCATTCATATGTTGTGATTTTCATTAGTAGATCCCAAAGCACTTCTATACGGTCTCAGTTGTATTTGGGATATGAGACACAGATGCAGAGATGTCTTCCAACAGACCAGTAGCCAAAGCACGAACCGAAACCGGGGCTCCAATGTCAAGATTTTTCTACACTTTTAATTTGTAAGAATGTCCTAAGACACATTTAATAACAGTATTTAAGAAGAAGTTCATACAAGGAAAATACTGTGATTAGTGGTGTAGTTAATATCTACAGGAGGCACTGGATAATGAATATTAAACTGTATAAATGACAGTCATGTGGCTTGCTACTTCTTGTTCACTCCTAAATAACACTTCTTTAAATATTAGCTATTGCTTTATTTCACAGGCAAAGGACTTAACACTTCCACATTCAAAACCCCATAGTAATTAATTTTTATGTCTCCAAACTCCATCTCTTTGTTAATACCAGTCTGGTCTGAATAGATGCTGGTTCTTTTGGTGGGGTTAGGAAATGGTCATAATCCTTATGCGCAGTGCAGAAGTTAAATAATCTGTTTCCCTTCCTGTTGCATCCCAGCCCTTAAAGCTGTGTGACAGAATACTGACTGACAATCCGCTTGCTGATAACATGTGAGCAGTAATGCTACACCCTGCTGTGGGACTCCCTTCACAGCCTTGGCTTCTTTTTTTGGTGGTGTTTTTTTGGTGTTGGTGGTATTTGTTGTTCTTTGTTTTGTTCTGTTTGAAACAGACAATGATTTCTGGAAGTGGTATAGGTAGCAGGCTGCATGTGCTCGGTGTAGGAAAGACCAGGAGGCTTGGATTGTGGGCAATAAAGCAGGACAGGAGAACGAGCCTCTCGGCAGAGGCTGTGGCACAACCGAAATCCCAGCTGCCGAAAAGAACGCAGCCGCTTACTGCCAGCAGCAGCGAAAGCTGCCCGATGTGCTGGAAGTCGCTGCCCTCTGCTGGCATCCCCCAAGATCAGCCCCAGCTCAGCCGTGGGACTCTCAGCACACCCCGAGGAGAGTCCTCGCAGGCAGCGTTGAGACTGCCCGTATTGATAAAGCAAATCCTGCAGAACGTGGTGTTGCAGGAAGTGCAAGAATGACAGTGTCTGACAGGGATCTAAACCTCAAGTGACATTTGCTATTGACTTCCACAGTGCTTTTCAGATGTCTGCCTGCTTCTCGCCTTGCTCAACACAAGGGTGAGTCTGAAGCATCTCCGCATGCTGTTGCAGTCCCCATCTGTTTTCTTCCAGTGAGCCAACACAAGGAAGAAGAAACAAGATAATAAATGCTACTTTTTGTTGGGGTGGTCGTTTTCAGTCCACTATAAAAAAACAACATGCCTGTTTAAGCATAATGAATTATTTCAACATAAGGTTTCAAAGCGCAATTTTGAGTTAAAGTAGAACTGCAACTGCTGAATGACTCAGCTACTATCGTATTTGGAAACCCTTCCATCTGTTTTCCTTGGGCACAGGGCATAATTTAAAATCTTCGTTTTGTGGCAACTGTTATTAGCTAATTGGTGGAAAACTGATTTTCCCACAAAAATACAACTTTGAAAAACTAATTAAACCTGTTAGCAAAATATGTGAAAATCAGTGAAATCTCAAAACATTTCAGACTCAGTCCTGCCATGAAACAAAGGTTCTGCAAAGCAACAGGACCATGCATCGTCGGGCTTCGCAGGACGGCAGCCTCGGTCCGAACAGCAGCTCAGGTTCTCGCCCACTTACGCCTGAAGTGTCGAGAACAGCTTGCTGGCCAGTATTCGGAGGTCTTTGGGTTTGTAACGACACTACTGACATTCTTATGTACAAGTCTCTTTTATACTTACTTGTGTATTATTAAAATCTACTTTTTCTAAATCTGTAGAAGAAAAAAATATTCATGTGGAAGAGACCTGTCCCAGCTGCCACGGCATTCTGGCAAAGCCGTATTTTGTCTCTGCACGTCTGTGTGTGATGCCACATGTAACAGACACCCCAGTCTGGGGTAACGGCACCTATGCGTGTACGGATGGTCCCTGTAATTGCATCATCTTTTCAAAGGCACATCAGCTCGGGTCTGGAAACATCCCTTTGCTAAGAACAAGGGGCATACTGCTACACCTGTGAAAAACACAATGCTAAGCACAAACGTATTAGAGGGTCAGAGCAGGACTGATCTGCGTGGCGCAATTTGTGTTTTATTTTGCCCCAGACCTCACCAACCTCTGTCTTTAGTATCGTGCGCATCTTCGAGAGGAGGTTCTACATAAAAGTGCCTTACTAGATTGGCTCTGTGCATGTGAATTTTTAATATGACACCAGTTGCACAGTCCTAAATAAAAAATTGGTAAATTCAGCTGCTTAATATATATGAAATTAATAAATACTGCATTTCTTAAAGGAGGATAAACGTCTTGCTTCTGCAGTATTATCTTGCTGTTGATGGTACCATATAAATAGTAAACCAAGTTGAATAATTCAGGGGTTCTCAATAACACTAGAGTGGAAATTCATCAGGTATCGTATTCATCAGTTATTGCATTGGCTGGATGGTCGCACTCGAAGTGCTGCGGTCAATGGCTTGTTGTGCAAATGGAGACCAGTGATGAGTGGCATTCCTCAGGGGTCAGTACTGGGGCTGCTCCTGTTTAACATCCTTGTTGGAGACATGGGTGGTGGGACTGAGTGCACCCTCAGCAAGTTTGCCAACAACTCCAAGCTGTGTGGTGCAGTCAACATGTTGGAGGGAAGGGATGCCATCCAGAGGGACCTGAACAGGCTGGAGAGGTGGGCCTGTGCGAACCTCATGAAGCTCAACTAGGCCAAGTGCAAGGTCCCACACGTGGGTCAGGGCAATCCCAGGCACAAACACAGGCTGGGCGGAGAATGGACTGAGAACAGCTCTGAGGAGAAGGACTTGGGGGTACTGGTAGATGAGAAGCTCAGCATGACCCAGCAGTGTGCACTTGAAGCCCAGAAGGCCAACTGTATCCTGGGCTACATCAAAAGCAGCGTGGCCAGCAGGGCGAGGGAGGGGATTCTGCCCCTCTGCTCCACTCTGGTGAGACCCCACCTGGAATCCTGCCTCCAGCTCTGGAGCTCTCAGCACAGGAAAGACATGGACCTGTTGGAGTGGGTCCAGAGGAGGCCACAAAAATGATCAGAGGGCTGGAACACCTCTCCTATGAGAAAAGGCTGAGAGAGTTGGGGCTGTTGAGCCTGGGAAAGAGAAGGCTCTGGAAAGACCTTACAGCAGCCTTCCAGTACCTGAAGAGGGGCTACAAGAAAGCTGGAGAGGGACTTATTGCAAGAGCATGCAGTGATAGGACAAGGGGTAATGGCTTTAAACTGAAAGAGGGTAGGTTTAGATTAGACATAAAGAAGAAATTCTTTACTATGAGCGTGGTGAGGCACTGGAACAGGTTGCCCAGAGAAGCTGTGGATGCCCCATTCCCTGGCAGTGTTCAAGGCCAGGTTGGATGGGGCTTTGAGCAACCTGGTCTAGTGGAAGGTGTCCCTGCCCAGGGCAGCAAGGTTGGAACTGGATGATCTGTAAGGTCTCTTGCAACTCAAACCATTCTATGATTCTGTGATTCTATGATTTCTGTAAGAAGCACTAAGTTGTCCCTTCCCATGGCAGGGGGGTTGGACTAGATGATCTTCAAAGTTCCCTTCCAACCCAAGCTATTCTGTGATTCTGTGAAAATCTTCACAACAGACCTGCAGTCTCCAGTTGTAGAGACACAGGATGAAACTGGTCACATAAAGCCTCTTCTCCATCAAACTCTCCAGGCTAAATCTCTTACCTCTAGCAGCAAGCTTGACACATAGTCGCCAACACCTTCATCTCACTCTCAAGCTTCAAAAATGTCATTTTCATATCTTTCCACTCATATCTGCAACTGATAAAAGTTAATCATCCAGTCAACAGTCTTCCATTCACAAGCATGTTTTCAGACTATTCACAGCCAGAGTATTTCACCACTTTTACACTGCTACAGTCAACATATTTTTTCCAACAGCTGTATTACCGCTTCTTAGCCAGTAGGCAGCACCACAAGTTGGACAAGGACACTAGGGTAGACACCTTGTATGGAACAGAGAAATCGCACGTTTTCTACCATTCTTCCCCCTTCAAGCAAGACTGGAAGAAGGAAAGCTAGCTGAGGACAATGTTCCTGTTACTATGTTCACATTCGATTTAACATGGATTTCTTCCATCTCCTGAGTTTATACAGCAACTCTGTCTTACAATAACCATGGCCTTTCGTTTAATTAGCTCGGTGAGAGCAGCAGCAGTCAGGATATGCACAGCAGACCCTCGTGAGGTGCTGAAGCAGCACTGGAGGTAGAGCTGCACACGTACAGCAGCACAGAATGACTGGTGGCACTGTTTCCTGTTCAACACTGCCCCAACACAGCTGTTCTGCTGCTAGACCTGCACTGGTGCATTCACGTAATACCACATGGAGGAAGAAACTAACCAGGTTAGTTCTCCGCAAGCTGAGCGACCCTGTCCTTAGCACAGTGTAGACACCTCGCATTTTTGAGGGCCTATCTCTAGTTGACACTGGCAGAGCATACCTGAAACATCTAGATCAGAACCACAGATTTGCCTCAGGTTTTCCTGTCGGGACCACCAGGTCTTTCTAGTGAAGAAGGAATCAGTCTCACTTCTGAAATATAGGGATCGCACCTCATTGTCTTTTTCTGACCTTTTGTTCTCTACCAGAATCTAAACCTCCTTTCCCTCTTTTCTCCTGCATAATTTCTCTACCAAAATCTAAACCTCATTTCCCTCTTTCCTCCTGCATAATGTCAGGGTTGGTTAGTCACAACCTTCAACTTAATTCCACGTGACCAATGACCAGCCATTCACCTTTTCCACCTGGTTATTAACATTAATGTCCAGGTATGTGTGCATAATCTACAAAACATGCCTGAAAAGCCCCTCGAGCCCTTAGCAAATAAAAGATTCTCTGCTCATCTTAGTTCTGCTTGCCATGTTACCACCTTCTGCCATGGTAAGTGCTACATGAGCCGTACACTCTACTAGGTCCCTGGCCCTGTGCTCTTATACAGCTATATAAATGCACATCTGGATCCCAGCTGTGCTCCCTTCACTATTCAAGAGTTTGATCTGCTTTTCAGGGAGCTTCTGAAACAATTCAATAGATATCTGCAAGACAGTGCAACACAGCAACTTGAAAGCAACTTGGAAAGTGAGCTAGCTTGGCAAAGGAAAGCTTTCAAATCATGTAAGCTTGCAGTAGAAGAGCTCTTTCCTTTTCCAAAATAATCAAGTAACACCTTAGTGTTTCACTCCGTATCAGTGCCTTGCAGCTTTTGTCTGTACTCTTAGCCTGTACAAACTGCTGGTCAAATAGTATGGCTGAGAGTCTTCCATTTAAAAATCAAAAGCAGCTTCATGAACTGACAGTTCTAGACTGGTTTGACAGGACATAAAAATTCCCCCCTACACCTCTGCAACCAGTAAAACAAAAAGAGAAAAGGGACAGTCATGCCAAAAGGCAATCATGCAGCCATATGACCATGTTAAAATCCACGTGGGCACATGCAAGCTTTTCCTAGTGGGAAGAAGGGAAAGGTTGCCTGACACTATCTTGAAGTTTAAAAAAAAGTGCATAGAGAAAACATATATACAGCTTTGCATATTCAACTGTTTTCAAGATGTTCCAAAAAAGCTGACAGTACCGGTTCTGTGTAAGTCTATGCTCAGAAGAGGCAATACTTTCAAACTGTATCTCCACGTAATACAGCCGGACTAAAGAAAACCTTTGCTCCAGCTGCAGGCCTGCCTCTAGGCATGGCTAGTAGCTCTTTAGCACCTATCCCACAGAAACGTACCTTGCGCACCATGATCAGAAGGAAATAAGTACAAAATGACGTCCTTTGCCATAACTGAAATGCAGGTTCAGTTAAACTGATTAAAATGTCATCCAGATATTTGGATTACAGTGATGGAGACAGCCCAGTACATAAAACAACATACATTTATTTACCACAAAAAGGTCCGTATTCAAATAGAAGTGTTTGTCTGCTTTTTCTAGTACTTCCTTACAGCACTTTGCTTCTTGAAAAAGTAAAGAACCATCATGACTAACACAACGACATACTAATCATTTTGCAAAATGATTGTTTTATCCTATAATTGTAGGCCTGATAGCAGCTTATAAACTGTAAGGCAAATCAGGAACTTCTTCTCAAGTGAGTAATCTCTATACAGTTCCATTAACACAAGTGGAACATTCACAAGAGAAATGTTACAAGACTAGGACATTATATACGACTGCAGTGTTTACTATAATTACATCCAACATAATACGCAGGGCCAGGGTTATATTCTCAGACAGAAAGAGACAGACAGACCACCGAAAGACTAAGTTGCCAGAAACACTTATTGACTGAGGAAAGAAATCCAACCATTTTGCATGTGACTGCATGACATAATTAAGCACAAGACCCATTTCAGAGAAAACAGTAAGCTGACATACAATGCTCAGAATTAGGACATTATGGACTTCAAAGCCTGCCACTTTCTTTTAGAGACAAATACTCGATACTTGTTGGTAAACAAATGCTGATCGCTCACAACTGACAGCACAGAAATTTTACTTGAAACCTGGTTCCATTAATGACATAGCCACAATCACGGGATACAGAAGACCATCCAAATCATACTGCAGATAGACTTTCCATAGCTTCTCCTTTGCTGAAGTTCCACTGCCTTAAGTGACTGACATCAAAGATGCGCTGCAACTAGTTCAGTCTTCCCTCCTGTAGTTATCACCTGGATTAGACTCCCCGAGTTTGGCCGATTCATTCCTGTTATCCAGTTGTAAAAGGTTCTGTTTTAAAGTAAATGGATAAAACAGAGTGAAGAGGAGGAAAGAAAATAAATGCCACTATCAGGTATATTGACAGGAGGCACAAAATAAAAGCTTATTACTTTTCTTTCTTTTCCTGTTGCCCCCTCTAGTGATCTCTGTGCACGCTGTAAACGGGCAATGCGATCGCTGGATTCAGACCCTCAGAGCTGGACTGAGGCCCAGAGAAATCAGTAGGGCTTCAGTGCACACACAAGATTTTCAGAACATCTCAAAGGAAAAGGCCAGGAGCTGAAAATGTGCCAAAGCAGCAAGTTTTTTCCAAGTTAAAAAAAAAAAATTTGAAAACAGGAAGGAGAGGCTACTTAGGTTGCCTTTACAGTATGTATCAGAAACACGAACTTCTGGCTAAAATAGAGTTGCTAAACCCATTACTCTGCCAAGAAGCCATTATAACAATTGCGATAGTTAACTGTCAAAGTGATCTCCACGGAAGCACAGAAAGCCTTAAGACATCCAAAACAGCCCTGAGTAAGATGCGCTCATTTTAGGCAACACACCAGGACACTCCTTATCCAAAATGTAATACTAACTCCTTACTCAAAACACATTACAGAAAGCGCAGTATATTTTTCAGGTCCATCAACCTTTCCAATACTGCAGATATAGCAACTGCCATGTGGGAACATCCTGCTATCCAACACAATGGCTTCCAGGGCACAAAATTCAAGTGCCATACGGGGTAAGATTTCCCGAACCCTTCCCAAGATGCAGATGTTACCAACACTTAACAACATCGGATGCTTTTCTTCCACAGTCAGTGAGATTTCCAGTTTTCAAAGCTGGATTTAAAGTTTAGGGAATTAGAACCCAAGAACCAAAACAAACCAATCAACCTAATTCTCCCATAAAGAAAAAATACTTAAAATTTCAAGAATGAATTTGTAAACCCACAACGTCTGGCTAACCAGTCTCTGGAGTACAATAAATTAAAGATTTTTTTTGAACATTTTTAGGCTAACTAAGTTCAATTGACTGGGTCCTTTTAAAGAGCCACATCAAACAGCTACATAGGCTTCTTGCAACAAAATCCATTTCTCACTCTGATGTCCAACTTAAAAGAAGGAAAAAAAAAAAAATCACAAAAAAGGAAATCTAAGATCAGTACTAAACTACTCTCTGAACAAACACCAATAGGTAAATGCAATTCCAGTGTCAGTTCTAAAAGACTCTAAAAACGTGTACGGGCAATGCCCTTTACAATGTATGAACGTAGATTCGTCTTTGTTTTCTCCTCAGAGAGGCAATACAGTTGCGTCCTTATTTTCTTCCTTTTGACAGCTCACCCTCAGCAGAACCTTTGCTACTCTCCTGCCTCCGCAATGTAACATGACCACAAGCTTTACGAGATTCTCTGGCTTCCAACCGCTTAAGGCTATCTCCCTTGTTGGAATAACTGGTGTAGAGATGCTGGAGTTGGGGTAATTTTTTCCAGTTAAGAAGCCTGTGCAATAAATCCAACATGATTTAGAAACATACACAATGAGAGGGCGACACAGGAAAAAAACAACTCAAATTCAAGACAGCAGTAAGATGCAGCAGCAAGAGGGACAGTGAGGAACTGCTTAGTTATCACATGGATACTCACTCAGCAATGAATTCTAAGGGTGTCCAGGAGCTGAAATCTGCATCAGGCATTGATTTCCTGTTTGCTGGTGTATCTAAGGTAACCCTGTGATTAAAAAAGATAAGTCTGTTATTTATACATCATATTTCTGATGAGCGCCACCTGCTTCTATTCATTGCTGTAACACATGCTTACTTTTGTACCACATGGTATGGATTCCTCTTGCATCCTCTACATGTGTTAACAGCACATAGCCAGCAGTTTCAGTGCATATCAAAGGCTCCAACCTGTAAGCCCTCACCTTCCTTGCTCACTGATGAAATGCAGCCCATCAGGGCAACCACTTAGCCCACAGCTGCCTTCCAGTCTCTCTTGTGCAGACAGGGAATGGCAGCAATATGCTGGTTCACATGCACTGCACAGCACAGACGCACTACGTCCACGCTTTCAGATAGCCGCATGCCAGCTGCAAATGCAGAGATTAAGTGCACAAGCACAGGAAGTTTTGCCTTTGACAATACATATTTTCGCTACACACAATGACATTAAGGGATGAATTTATCTCCCTCACTGAGATGCTGTTGTCAGTCCAAGGTATAATTTCTCAAAAACTCACTCATGAACAGAGCTTTGCATGAGACCTACACCAAGTGCAGAATGCCCAGAAGTCCAGCAATCTTGGTGTCTGCCTGTCTGTAAAGCTCTGTAGAAGGTGGTGTCAATTACCCAAACACTTCTAAGGCCGCTGAAGAAGTGTGCAAAAGAAAGTGTATGTGAGGAAAACAAAGCAGGGAGAACTCAGGTAGTGTTCCAAATCCCTATACAGAACTCTTTAGTCTGATGTTTGGGGTCCTAAACTAGATAAGGACCTGGCAAGAAAGATACTTCTAATTTTTGCAGCAGAATTTATAGATTTAGACATAGTGAAGACCTACTAGGCCATCCACTTTTTATCAACTTTCCTCATCAAACAGAAAGCTGTGGCAGGCAAATACAAGCTAAACTTTTTCTTTCACAGATCCTCAAAGTGACCTAATTTTACTGATCAAGCATAGATATCCAGCCCCTTATGAAGGAACACCTTTAACCAAGTCAAAACTTGTCAAGTAATACTTTGCTTTACTATTATCACACAGCTAAGTAAAACTGTGCTGAATAGCTCATCTCATTTTCAGAGTTCTGTCTACACTGAAAAAAAAAAATTCACACTTTAATGCATGGCTACGGTTAAACAGGAATCAAATTTTAATCCTAACATCCACTATTTTTTGCAAAAGCAAGCAAAAGAATTTAATAATTTTTAGGGTGATTGCATATCATTATGTTCATATGTTCAAGATACCCCCTTTCTCTGTAAAACTAAGTAGGTCTGAGAAACTGTTTGTGTACTGTGAACAGGACATTGCAAACACATCCACGTGACTCTAGGTTACAGCAGTAATTAAATAAAACAACGCAGGCAGAGGCAACTATGCAACCACTTACGGTAGAATGGCAACAGCAGCAGAACCAGATGGCAAGCCACTATTGGCACCAGCTAGACTCTGACAAAGCTGGTGCACCGCTCCTTTGGCCATGCCATAGCCAATCATCCCTAACAATTGAGAACAGGCAGATTAGAGCACATTCAAAACAGCTCTCAGTATCATCAGCAGTGAGAGAGAAATTCAGATTGTTTGATGAATATTAAGACCACTTACCCCAGCCAGAACAGAATCAGACTTTTAAAACATATCAAAACATAAACATTAAAAGAAAAAAGAAAAAACAGAAAGCTCTTACTAGACATCCAGGAACTATCATAAAATTCAGTTTACTCAGCATTGCAGAAATAAGCAGCTTACTAAGTATGCTTAGTTAATGTATCCAAATGTACCCTGAAGGATGGGACCTACAGGGCTAACCTTACAAATCTAACAAAGTAAGTGTGAAGATGCTCACAGACTTTAACAACGCAATCATCCATTCATCTTAGTCATATGACTAAGGTATTTGCAGGTTTGGACCCAAACAGACACAGCTCACTTCCCTCCAGAACTGTAATTCACTGGGTCAGCATCCCAAGTCTGACAGGCCCTTTGGAGAAACTACAAAAAAACCCCTCATAGTAGACAATCACTCAGTAACCTGCAGGTAAAGCAAACATCTTCCTAAACACTGTTGCTTTCCAGGCAGACAGTAATTAGCAGCCCAAGAGCAACAGGAGTGAGAGCGTAAGGCACGCTGGTCAGGTACAAGATGCGGACAATCAGGGTGCTATAGGTCTGAGATGTCTCACGGTATGTATCTGCCAAGCAGCCTAGACACATATTAAGCACATAAGAAAAAAATTAATGTATTTTGTCTACTACAACTAGACGCCTTTTTACCCATCTGTGTCACTACACAACCCCTTTTCCATGTTCCTGAGGAAGTATTTTGTATCAAAGTTACAAAGGTAATTTTGCATTATAGAAGTGTTTCCATTATACTAAATTAGATATATTGTATAACATCCATTTTTATTAGGAGGAAAAGTAGCTAACTTATTCTACTGTTGCGATAAAAATATTTGCATCCCTATCACATTCCCCTTGTCTCATCTAAATAAAAAATTCCAAGTCCTCTTAAACCTTTTCATGCTTCTACATTTCTTAGTCATCACTGTCAGACTGCTTCTATAACTGTTTATATTCAGAATTCTTCCATTTGCATTATGCGAGCCAACATTTTCACTCAAAAAAGGAAAAAACACACTAACAGCAGACAAGAAAAAGATGATTCCTTCCATAACGGCTGGTAGTAACAAGCCTAACAAGTCAAATTTGCCAAAGTTGAGTAACAACTCTTTCCCAATTCTTCCTGATGTTAATAAGTTGCATGTGTTTGCCCAAAGCACTGCTGTGTTCTTTAGAAAAATCCCGACTCAAACCAGCTAGTTCAAAACATGTAAGCAAATCACTGATTCCTGTGTTGTGGTCCCTACCTCCCAAAACTACCCAAACAAAAACCAGGAAAATGTGCCAGCATTCACATTTTTCCATTCGTATATGGTCAGTCAGCAATATCCAGTCAATCATTCATCTGCTTGTTCTCATAAAACAAGCCTTTTATCTTCGGACTGTGCCAAATGCAGCTGTAAACGCAGAAGACAAATCATTACCTAGAAAAATCTTCCTGAACAGTTTTCGACACAGCTATCAGCAATATTCATGAATTTTATGTTTTAAAACTTTAGTATCTATGTCACATCAAAATATTCTTGAAGTCACACTAATAAAAGATTGAGAAATAAGAGTATTTGTCTCAAAAACTTCCCTCTCCCTGCCTGTAGGCTTGTGTCTCGGTGTTTTGTTTGTTTGTTTTTTTTAATTTTAAATTGCTCCCAGATTTCATCCCCCATGCAGATCAACATGGCAAAAAGCGAGATGAAAAAACTCAGTAAAATTCATATTAAATAGCTAGTGGAGGGCAAAGCCGAAAGTCAATAAGCTTATCTATGTCTGTAGCAAAGGTAGGCTGGAATCAGAACATCAACAGTACAAGCACAGTAGACAGAATCAGATGAGTCATCACCAATGGAAAAATTGAGCAATTAAGGACTCTGCCTTTCAGAACACAAATAGGAGATTTAACATTATTTAAGCACTGTACTTTCAGCTTGCTGTGTGCTTCTATTCTTCATTATTTTCCAGACTTTTTTTACAGTATCATATATTAGCCAAGTACATTTCACCAATGCACGTCAAATATTATGTAAATACTGATTCCATCTGTTTGCACTCCAGCTTCAAGAGATTCAGTATTGCTACATGTAAAATTACACTTTCCTTAAGTGTTTCAGCAGCAATGTTCCATTTGTACTAGACGCCAAGAAACTGGGCAGTGAAACTGTTGCTCTGACGAACAGACAGCTGTACCTGCTGACAACCCAGCAGTTACACACTGCATTTTACCTGGGGTTCCAGACAAAGCAGCTTGAGCTCCTGTCAAAGTCAAAAGGCCACCTTCTTTCAGATGTTTTGTGGCTAGGTGGCTGGAAACAGTGGATGTCCAAACGCTCTGCTTCCACATCAGATCACAGTTTTTGTATAATGCTGATTAGGAAGAGAATTAGTGAAATTAACTAAAAGACAGAAGACTTCTCGTTTCCTCACTGTCACATAGAGTGCAATAGCACTATGCAACAGGACAACAAAAACATACTTTCTACCGTTTTCTACTTCAACATGGAGTAAAATACCAATTTATGCGTTTAGTATCTCACTTCTCTTTGGGGTCCAGGTCCCAGCTCTACAGCCTATATTTAAGGCAAATATCTGTTTTCTCACTACCAGAAATAAAAAAAAAATAAACCAAACAAGACAGTCCCATCAGCTGTCCATTAACAATTCAAAGATATCCAAGTTCTTGTAACTCCTGAAGGGGTTGCTTCAATCAATGTCAAAACTCTCACGTGAGTCTCACCCCACCTTGCAGTAGCATGATCTGTCTCTTTCCGTAACTTCCTCACTGGCTGCAAATGAGCTACACTTGAGTAGCATGTAGATAGAAGACTCCAAGAGACAAAGGAGCTGAACACAGAAACGTCTCCTATCACCAGATTACTTCATAAACCAAGAAGCCATCTGTCTGTCTCCCTGACAGCAGCACACTAGTATGGAATACCGACGAGGCATGCATCTGCACTGTGCTAAGCGTCTATTCCAGTGCTCCCACATACTGAAGTGCCACCTATGGTAAGGCAGCCTACCAGGGGAGGTACACTAGTAACTTCAAATGAAAGCAGAATTTGTACTGTCGTCACTAAGATATTTAGATATTACTTTATTACTAATATCTGCATAGGAAAAGAAGAAAAACAATAACTAGCCATGTCAAAGATTTTATTATTCAGAAAGAACTATTTCCATAAGAGAATACGGAATAATCATAACTCACTCTGTGACGTAAGCCGAGCACCTATCCCAAGATATCCTGCTATCCTACTAATAACATTACTATAAATTACGGTTATGATAAATTACCTTCTTTAAAATACAGTGCACACTAATAACAATCTAACATAATGTAACTCTACAAATGTATTCACTGTGGTCTAAGTGTATATGCCTCTCCATATTGTCTCTCTTGAAATCTTTGCCTGTAATGTCCAAACTGGAAGCGGGGAAGAGAAGGACACATTTTACCAGATTTACTGCAGACAGAAAACAAGGCTATTTTTTTTTCTTGCACCTCTACACTGGTGGGTAAAGTATAAAATTCCATTCTGAATATTACTTTTTTTAAACTGGAGGCTTTTTTTCTGTAGCATAATCTCAGGTCATTAGACAGCTCCTTCCCATACTGTATTGCACAGAAATAGCTCAGAGAGCTGCAGGAGGCAACTGAGGTTTTATGTATAAAGCAGTGACTTGGGAAACAACATCAATGTTTCTACCCAGCCACTGGCTTACGTAGCTTGCCCAACACACGTAACCTCAGCAAAAGTTAGTACATAGGTAATAATACTGAACTCCTTCATAAAGTGCATCGAGATTTTTCCGATAAAAACTAGTGCATCAAAAAGTATTACTGAGAATAGTAAGCACTGTGCAAATTTAACAGAGAGCAAAAATTCAGAGAAGCACTAAGAAGCACTGTGACTGAGCTATTTTGTACTTTTAGGCTCACGTCCTCTTCCGGACTCTGGAAGAAAGATGATCTCAAATACCTGTATTACCATAATCTTGAAAGACTCCTCCCAGATTTCATTCACGTGTTCACTGACATGCATGTACCAAAAGCTTACACTTAGCTTTGGCGCTGCCTCCAGCCCATCCTCCTGCTACACACAGGATCGCATCCACCTTTTCTTCACCAAGAAGTTTTCCAACCTCTGTTGTCACCTTCAATACACAGAACAAAAACATACTGAAAACACTGGACTGATAAAGGAGCAAGTATCAAGACTGCCTTAAAGTTACTTTTTTCAAGTTATATAGCTGAGTACCACAAAACACAGCAATTTAAACAGCTGCAGAAAATCAACATTTATAATTTATGTATTCAAAATAACTGTGTTGAAAGATAAGCATAGATGAAAGTCAGACCATATAGCGTGCGGTGTCACTGGGAATAACCGATTGAGCAGGACTGGAAGATCTGACCCTTATCTATATCTTTAACAAAAATTTTTATTTGTGACTTACTTTTCGACAGGTTTTTCTCTGGGCATGGTGCTGTTTAATATGGGAAATGAAACTCCAGGTGTGACCAGGACTACTGGTGTCGCTTTTGGTGACAGTGCAAGAAACGAACAACTGAAAATTAGCCTTCTTACTGCTTCTAGCTAGACCACAACCATCAGTTTGAGCCCAGCCCCTAAATTTGAGTTTCTACACTTTTAGATACCCAGTATCTTTTTCTCTTTCAAATACAAGACTTCACAGTTGGTAATGAATTTGTTGCCTACAAATTTTCTCTGTCAAAGTGAAAAACAAACAATCCATCCCTCAGAAAAATCAACTGGTTTTCGCAAAGGCTCAGCACTGAGAAATACATTGCAAACATTTTATATTACTGTTTAAAAGCCTTAAGAGCTGTGTAGATATAAAGAAAACATATCGGCTAGTGATTCAGTTTATTAACAAGAGAAATCGGTGCAAAAGTTTAAGTTCAAAAAACCAAATCCTATCTCTTGAGAATAAAGCACAACAGTTTTTAGGCTAGCTTAGATTCTGCCGTGTCCATCTTTGTAGAAACCAGTGCATTCTCTGGGGATCCCACTGGGCTCAGGGTTTGCATGCTTTCACCTACCTACGCACAACACATTTAGGAGTTACGACATTAGAAGCGCTGCATTTTAAGACGTCCTAATCCATCTTCACTGTACTCACACAATTCAGCCTGCGACTTTTAAGTCGCCGAGAGAGAAATAATGCAAAAACTGCCTTAGTGTGGAACCTCCACAACCCCAGATGAAGCTCCTTCTGCGCGCTGACGCCCGCATGCCGTTAACAGGATATCCCAGGGAAACGAGCAGCAGCAGCGAGCAGCAGCAGCTGGGGTGCTCGGCTTCGCGGCGCGGCGGCAGGACGGCCACCGGCCGGGCTCCTCCGCCCCGCAGCCAGCCCGAGCCCAGGCCCCTCCCCGCGACGGCGGCGGGCGAACGGGGGGAAACCCGGGGGGAGAGGCCCGGCGCATCCCTTCCGCGGCCTCGGCCGGAGAGGCGCCCCGCGCCCCGCCGCGGACCCACCTGCTCGGCCTGCTCGGGGAAGGAGCCGGCCGCCGCCACCACCACGCTGGCACTGGCGTCCTCGTTCTCCGCCAGGTCGATGCTGGCCACCCACTGCCGCGGCGAGAGGAACAGCGCGTTAGCGGCCCGCTCGCCCGGCGCAGCCCCGCCGTCCCCCGGCTCCCCGCCCCCGTCCCGGCGCTTACCCAGTTCCGGGACCTGAAGTACCGCACGCACTGGGACCCGAGGGCCCCTCTGCCCCCATACACGAGCACCCTGCCCGCTGCCGCCATGCCCGCTGTCCCGCTCCGCTCCGCTCCGGCCGGCCCCCCGCCAGGGGCGGGCTCGGGGCGGCACCGCCCGCCCGCGGATGGCGGCGGGAGGAGCAGAGGTCCCGGTGCTGCCGCCGAG
>Ga0065711_1009269_pt1 | contig 17238 bp, 9 predicted proteins | sample Hoacrofraction12_FD_59098 | JGI IMG/M metagenome (GOLD analysis project Ga0065711, IMG submission 59098) | Hoatzin crop microbial communities from Cojedes, Venezuela - Epithelial fraction 12 v2 (version 2) | ecosystem: Host-associated > Birds > Digestive system > Esophagus > Crop | place... | reverse complement strand
GGGGGGGGGGGGGAAGAAGAATACTTAATTGCATTTTGTAGGCATTTTTCAAATCACTGCTATAAAACCAAGGTAACAGAGGGTCTGATTGTGATTAGGGACAAGGATCCAGCACTTCAAAAGTCTGTAACCATTTTCTGTACATTCTGCTGCACCCACGGACTACCTGCTCTCATGCTGTCAGCAGAACGGTTCTTTAATATCAGTAATACAATTCCCTTACGTATAGTAAATGTTAAAACACTTCTCCAGTTATGAGCTAAACTTTCTTCGCCATCTTCACATAAATCTATTCTATACCACTTAGCTGAAACCATCAGCAGCACAGAGGAACAGACTGGGAGTTTGGGGAAGACCACCCCAGACCTCAACCATTATCAGAGAAAGTCCCCAAAAATTTCTGTTGCAGGATTATGTAGCCCCGCCCGCCAAGGCCAAGACCTTGCCAACCCTCTTTATACCGTGTATTGCGTGAGCAGTCCTAGTAATTTTTAAGGGCACTGACAGCTGAAGAATCCGATTTTCAACAGAAATTAAGCTAAGTCAACAGTTTTTGATGGGATTAAAATATTCATTAATAAGAAAAGAATGAAACAGCACTTGCAAGACATTATGCTCTTCCTATGTTCAGTAACCATAAGAGCTGCTACCCTCCTCTTTTTGTCTTCGCCCTTTTAAATTATCCTTTCTGTTGGCATCTAACAACATTCCTGGGAACTTTTTAAAAGGCCTTTTCAGTGAAACACTGGCAATTAGACCAAAAACCTTTTATGAAAGTGCATGAGAGTAAACCAGTAACATTCCAGAAAATGAGAGGAATCTCAGTCCCGTAAGTGGAAGGATTTTATTTTAAAGTATGCAGGTTGTGACGATACATACAGTTACTGCACACGTATAGATATTACAATTTGTTGACAATTTTAGAAACGCTTTCCTATTTCCATGAATTAACTAACTTAGGCCATTCAGATGAGAATGTGGGCTGATACTGACGCACGCTATGATCTGCTCCTAAGATGTGCCAGGACTGTGCACGTCATTAACAATATAGTGGCTGCTAGGTTCCCAGACAGGATATCTTTCACCTGGTTTGGAACAGTTTAGATTGTCTTCAAAAACTGGTTTTCTTTGTTAACTGCCCTAGGTGCTTGGCTTGGCTCCTTGACATTTTTTTCTGCCACCACAGAGTCACCGTACAGAACAGACTGTAGGTAGCTAATGTATTTTATTGCAGCACGGAGTGTCTCTACTTTGCTGAGCCGTTTCTCCAAATATTCTTTAGGTAGGTGATGCCTCAGTTTAGTGTAGCCTTCGTTGACACATTTAACCCTCTGTCTTTCCCTCTCATTCCTCTTCCTGATGAAAGCTGGCCCATAGGAGTACTCGCTTTTGCGGTAATTAGAATGGGGCATTTGGTAGGGAAAGGCGCAGGGCTCACTGTAGAAGTTCTCCGCGATGAGATGCTCAGATATGAAAGGAAGGAACGACAAGTCTTCAGAGCAAGCGCCCTGGTTTGGTGTTTCTGGGTACACGTGAAATGTGACCACTGGCTCGGCAAAGAAAGGCCTAGCCAGCTGTACGCGCTGAGTCTCGGTGCAGACGGACAACCTGTCCATGAGGTTATGGTAGCTTTGGCCATCCATCAGGTTCTGCATTTAACCTGGAAATGCGTAATTACACAATAATTTAAACAACTCATACTGAACAGCAGAAAAACCTCACCCGGACTTTCCAACACTCGGCATTACTGGAATTTTCCAGAACAGACATTTAATGCATTTGTGACATTTCCGAACGGTGTTGGAAGATCATCACACAGAGCAGACAACGTCCCATTTGAAAACACGAGGAAGTGCAAGTCAGCAACACTGATAAAAAAGTCACAACTGATTCTAAGAAAATAAAGCCACTAGAGCTTCCTAAAGGAAACTGCATCCAATCTCCTTTCACATCAGCTTTAGAAATGAAGAGAATCTACATTTATGTACTCCACACAGGTCTAGCTTGCTCCAAATCAACCAAAACTTACATCTCTACAGACAATAAACAAAGCAGGCAGAGATCTGAGGCATTCTCTCCATGTGCTGCTTCTCCCCGAAAAAAAATTAGACCTACAATTTCAGTAATAGACTCCCTATCCATATCAAAAAGCCTTCAAAGACAACATTATTTTTTCTCTATATTAATTTGATGTCTCATTCACTATACTGTCTTAACTAGACGGAAAACTTGTGCAGGGCATTGATCTCAATCTTATGTCTGTCAGATATTATAGCCATTCTACATAAAAAATTTTACAAAGAGTTTAGAGGATGAATTTCTGCTGAACCTAACATATCCTTGGGTCCTCATGCTCCTTCTGTGCTCATCTGCAGATTAAACACAGATATGAAATACTAAATACATTCCTACTGACAGATGATTATGAAATAATTGATTTATTAAAGAAAAAATGCATGTCCTAATTATACTGTCGAAATGATAAATTATTTTACTAAGAAGCAACTGCACACAGTCATCAGGGCACTGCTAGAAACCTGTAACTCAGACTGGCCTACCAAAACCACATACCCTCTCTTTAGAGCAGCATTACAGCAGGCATAACTACTCAAATCACCCTTATATATTTATTAGAAAGATAATCTTTCAGTGTTTTATAGGAAGCTATACTATAATGCCTTCCCACTATCATTATTCAAACAGCTAAATATCAGTATAACTATAGTGAATATTACCTAATAGCTACTTAAAAATAAATATGAAATAATTAGTTAATTCTGCAGAATTACTGCAATGCATCATCACGGACTGCAAGCAATACTTGCCTACACAGAATCTATCCAAAAGTGCTCTTACTTATCATCCACTTCCACATCTATACATTGCTGTCTAAAACACTTAGGTTATATTACACCCCCTAAAATGGAAAACACACCTGAACATTAAACTAGCTTACTAGAAACATCGAGATTCCATACTCACAAAACCCTTGCAAAGCTTCAAATGTTCCAATCATGGTTCCATAACATAAATGGGATCCCCTTAATCCTTCACAAGGATATGGGGATATTTTTTCTAATGACTTCATACCTGCCACGTTTAATACAGAGAGAAATTTTACTCAGTATGGACCTATCTTCACAACATATTGTATCAAAATGCCTCTGTATCCAGCGTTGTCTCTTTCTAATGCACATGGATCTCACAACAGAAATCCCATGAGTTAAGAATTCATTTATAGCATGCTGTTAGACAAGAGAAAGTCACATGCATCTTAAACAGGTACTTCTGTAGGTAGGTTGAAAGCATGAACACCACATCCATTTCACATTAATCTACATGCAGAAAATCAGAGGTGAATATATACACTCATTATAAAATGAAAATGGTAGACAGTCATCTTTCCCTTCTCTACTGACACAGGTTGGGTTAGTGTCTGAAAACTTTCTACTGGTAACTTAAAGACACTGTCTGAGGAAAAAAAGTCTGTTACATAGCAGAAAAACCTTCATAGCAAAGCACCACTATAGAAGAAGAAACCAAACCCAATACCCCTCAAAAGAAGAGATATTTGCAGTATTTGTTGCTTAGTACCAACACTTCTGCTGCATAATTGCGTTACATAAAACAGTTGTCTGCCGCCTTACTACCTGCATGGAATGCAAAATGCAAGTTTTAGAATCGTTTTCCTTTTAGACTAGAGACTCACCAATCTTCGGAAGAAAGCAAAATCCAAGGAAATAAGATGTGCTATTTTAAGACTGATGAACAACACCTGAAAATATCTGAATGATATTAAAAAAAGAAGTTAATGTTCCATTTTTCTTACAGCTTATTTAATAAGAGATCGCATTAAACACGGTTCATTAAAGAGCTACAGAAGCACTGATACTGAATAGCTTGTAGAAGTGCCTTACAAAAACACCGATACTCAGTGACAATCTGTTGCTAGATACAGCAATACGCCAGTCTCTTACCTGAATTATGCAGCTTGTTCTGCTGAGTATATGACTGCTCTAATTTATAGTCAAGTGACAACATGCAAAGTAGCTTACAGTTAGATCTGCTCATTTCTGGTTTGGCTTTTCCACCCACACCACAGCTATGATGGCAACAAAACTTGGCATTAAGGACTAGAAATTTTAAAACTGTATTGAACACAACCAGAGGTAGAAAAAGTGATCAGGAATGTGCTTTGTTTACTTCCTGTATGTGTTAACCAAAGCAGTATTTTCATTTATTGGCTTTTCATTCTTTAATGTCTAAATATAACAATCAACTAGAATTTAGTTACATACTTACCATCAAGGCATGAACAAATATTTTCATAGCTTTCATTTTAAACACAGAAAATCACCATTTATTTAGAAGAAACTTGTAACGTATTCGTCTCCAGATTAGAGGCGAGGACACACATTAGTTACCTTAATACCCTCATATTTAATCTTCATTATACCTGTAATTTTGGGAAATTCCTGTAGTGTTAAGAAGTGTAACACCATATAAGAGGTCTCTAATAAAGCATTTATGGAGGTAGACAAGACTTGAAAACAGTGAGCAATCAGTAGCAAGACAAATATTTTCAAGTTTTGCTTAAACTTAAAAACATAGTATGGAGCAATCCATCGGTGTAATCCAACATACATAGGTATACAGATGTCCAGTTGTACAGGTGTAAGGAAGTAAGACACTTAACTCCAAAACTCCTACATGTTACAGGATTACATTGACACTCACTATTTGGCCCTTCCATTGATCAAAGTAAAACCACACAAAAAATCCAAAACCAAACCAGTTTAGCTTAAAACCTTCAGAAGATACCGTAAGATGAGAAACAACTGATGTACTACCAAGAGCTACATACATCCAGTCTTGTCTTCTTGGGACCGTCAGCCATCAATGAAAGCATTCTGCTTCTGCTGCCCTTGTGTGGAGCCACAACGGTGCTGTATTCCGCATCCTCCTTCCCACTCCAGCTTCAGGCCTCACCAGCAAGGCAGCCAAGAGGTAGAGCACCTACTAGAACTGGTAGACGGGCACATCTTCAACAAACAAGTTACACTATTTTTCTTTTGGGGTCCCTGGGTACATCGCTGTGATAACCGGTTATTGACTCATCAGGGTGGGATGCTGAACACAGTAACTGAACCCCGACTCTGGATTTTTTATTTTTTTTGTCCTGTCAATCCACTTTGTGCCTTTTTATTTTTTTTAATTTAAAGAAAGAATCCTGTGCCTCCACAATTAGCCACCCATTATAATTCTCTCCAGATTAACTCATTTTTTGGAAAACTACAGGACTGGCAACAGAACGAAGCTCCGTATCCGCAAAAGAGTTGCAGTCAAGCGCAAGTGTTATGGGGCAACTATGTTTCCACCCCTGACTTAGCAGAGATGGGTGCACAGGTACAGTTTATTTCCCATGTTACTCTGTCCCTCAGGCTGTGGACTAAGCAAGCCAAAACTGCATGTGGCAACATACAGTACTGTTCCACGTACCATTTCTTTTCACACTGGAACTGAAAACTGCCTAAAACAATACTATAACTACATATGCATAGCTAAATTTGAGTCAGGGATTAAAAACTTTTTTCAGTTAGCAATTTGGTAAGCCTTTCTTTATCTACGCACTGAACAAGTGCATACGTCTACTCTGAAGCGTTTTCAGAGAAGTGCTTTTATAGATGGAATTTACATGCAGGGTAATGAGGAAGAAAAATGACAACATACACATAATACACAGCTGTTTTTCAAAAATCAGTTTTATCTTTAATTGTTACATTCTAAACAGGATATATGAAAGTTAGTCATCTAGCAGCTGTATACCTCTTAAGAGATGAGTACAGAATCACAGATAAAAAATACACCTAACTCCCAAGATGACAGGTGCTAGAGAAAGTATGTGCCTTACATCATCAATCCAGACAAATGCAGAAAGATTTTTATAATAAATATTTCATCATATACTAACTCCTGAGACTTTACCCATGAAAAGAAAGGGAAAAGATTTTTTTTAAAGAGATATCATACACATACAATATATTAAGCTATTAAAGAAAAATAGAACAAAGTGCCAACACTGTCTTGATATGCACTGCATTTGAGTTTATCTACATCACAGTACTTTAAGTATGCAGCTCAAAGTGTCAGTGTCAATTTAAGTCTTGCCTTAAATCTGCAAACATCACTTGACATACAAGCATCTTGAAAGTACAAGTGCAAGAAACCAAATGATGAATACAGCCAATCAGGATTTCATTCTCTGATATGAAAACTACACTGCAAGATTTAGATTTCCAGTACCTAGCATTAGTCGGCAGAAAATCCAAATATATTTACAAAAGGTCTTTACATAAAGTGATTAGTGAGCTGTAAGTAGTTACTGTGTTCCCAGGTACTTTTTAACCACATAAATAGTAGAGAGAAATATATAGTTAAAAAACACCATAAAGTTACAACTGTAAATAAGGTACCACAATGGCAACCCAAGATACCTTAGGGTTTGTTTTTGTTTTCTTTTCAGTTTTGTTAGTAAAAGCCATTTGAAAGTTTAAAGATTTTAGGTTTTGGTTAACTAATCTTTTTAAATTGCTTCCACTCCAGTATATTCCTTCAAACACTTTTTTCTCTCTTTTTTTTTTTTAAATCAATAATGAATCATCCAAGAAAACCCTTATGAATTGGCAGGATCAGGAAGACATAAGTCAGCTCTTTCAATTAGTCCACTTTACTTCCTTGGAGTTATCTTACTGAGACACAATTAACTCAGCACAACATGACGGTCAAAGACAGATTTGCGCTGCTCTTGGACCTGTAACTTCCAGCGCTGCTGGGCATACTCCACTTTGTTCAACACATTGGCACGGCTCCGAGAACGAGCCAGCACGTCATGCGCATTTGCAAAAGGCTGGTGATCCTGGAATGGCAAAAAATATTAGTTAGATCTCAAGAACTGCACTGAGCAACTACATGAGTCTTTTTTGTTGTTACATTCCAAAGGATGTGGGGGTTTTTTTGGTTTGAGGTTTTTTAAGGTAAACAAGCTGTTTCAACAAGCTGGTCAGTAATAACAACCAAGCAAGGTTTTGAATAGTTAGAACTGTGCTTCAGTTTCTTACTCAAAGTAACTTCCAGAGGTTTCCCAAATAGACCAAACATCATTGTACTGTCAAACAATTATCTGCTGCCCAGAGATATCATGGTGAGCTGCAAGATCAGAACCAGAGTCTTGTAGCCATGGGCAGCTGGTGGGACAGAGGTGCCAGGAGCCTCCTGTTACTGTCGTGAGTGCACTTCACTCTAAAAATGAATTAGAGAGTCAGCTCTCTGCCAGCTCTCAGCCGCTTACTACGTAGCAAATGCACTCCACTTTAAAACTGAATTGTTATTGTTGTGAATGCATTTCACTTTAAAACGGAATTAAAGAGTCAGCTCTCTGCCAGCTCTTAGCCATTTACCGTCAGGCAGTTCAGGATGTTCACACACAGCTTCTATATAAAACCAACACACTCTGCTGTTTACCAAACTAAACCTATTGTACTGAGCTGTCTAAAAGCACAGTCAATACAGCTGTTTAGCTGACAGCTCAACAATAACCCAGTGCTTGTTTAATATTTACTGTCTGTTTTCTAACAGTACTTGCAAAACTATTTTCTTGTAGTAAATATAACCAAGTCACAAACAGTAAGAGTTCGAACTGAACTTATGTGGCTATCAAACTCTTTTGGACATAAACATAGTCATGTTGCTAAAGCTATTTCAGAGAGCATCATATATAAAATGCATAATGAAAAATAACATAATTATATCCCGTAAGTGTATTTTTGTACATCTACACTTCATATTCCTTCCCCGCCCTCCCCCCGCCCCCAAACACTTTTGAAGACATTTACATTAATGGATACTTTATTTGCGACATGACTGTGTAGGGTAGCTCAATGATAATTCTTAGCAGTACAGAGATTATTAGTAATGATACCCATTAAAGTGATGCCTACAAGTCCCAAAGCCACACGTGAGCCTCACTGGGCTAAGGAATATGCTCACATAGAGTGAGAGACAATCTCTGACCCAAAAGGGCTATAAACTCAGCATAAAAAATTACACAGTTGGATACACCTAGAATGGGCAGTTAACAGGTGACAAATCACTTCATTCATAGGGGGAAACAAAGTCACAATAGCAACACATTTCTACCGTAAAACACGTGGTGGAAGGGAGACCACAGGACAAGCTAGCTGCTACTCGTGTTCCTGATAAACAACAAATCTCATCTTGAAGGCTAGCTACTGTTAATTTCTATGTAGACAAGGGGAAAAAAGAATTCAAGAGGAAAGATGTCTATAGAAGTGGTTTACATTCACCAGTTGCCATTGCCATCAACGGGCAATGAGAAAGGGCAAACATACTGGCTTGAAATTCAGCAACAAAATCGATGCACACAGTACTTCCAAAGTGTGACAAGGATCAAACTTGCAAGAGGGAAGGTAAGGATGGGGCTAAGTCATGAGGGACCTTAAATTATTTCACATTCACTGTCACAGAAGGAGGATAAACAGGAAAGGAGCAACATGAACTAAGCAAGGACCAGAAGTGTATTTTGTTCCAAGCGCTACTGAAGATATACACGCTAGTGACTCCAAAAGCACAAGGTAATAGACACAGTAACAGTTACAGCAAAACATGAAACTGGTTAAGACAGATCCAGATTTTAAGGTGAATTCATTCTGCAGTTAACTTGAGCTCTGCTACGGGACTTACTTCTTCCACCTATAATCAAAGCTTCTAACCCAGATTTGGGGGTAGTAATATAATTTATCTAAGGTATAAAATAAAAATAATCTGTCTGAAGTATAGCATACAGCACAAGTTCATGTAATTCAAGTAGGAATCTTCCCAATTTGCCGTAAGAATAGAGACAGAAAAAGGGTCATTCAATACCTCCTTTCACAAAAAAAAAAAATCCACCAATATCCTCCTAGAAGTGACTAGCAAAATCTCAAGATGTCAATATAAAGATATTTGGAGTATATCTTCAACTAATATACAAGGAAGTACAGAAACAGTGGGACATAATAGCAATAGTGTATCTCTGTCCAAAGAACCTTCATGCCAGACAATATTAGCTCAAAATTGGGTAACAATCACATATTTTTGTTGTGAAATCAAGGTAAATAGAGAAGACCAAGCTGATAAAAGCTATTCTCTAGAAAAATGCTTGATTGTGAATACTTAATATCCGCTCTTTGCAGAAGAGAAACCCCTTTTAAGTCAAGATAGCCAGTGTGGCCACTGTTGAAAAAAAATGGTAGAACTAAAGAATATGCCTTTCCTCAGTTTACTAGCAATGACAGTTGTCACTCCAAAACCAAAAATCAACCTGAAGAAGCTGAGTGCAACTCACATTAAAATCTGCAGATACACAGCATAACAGAGCATAGCATTTATTGCTTTTTGATACCTTCAGATCTGCGAGTCCACTGAAGCAATCAGAACTACAATGCTTTTAAGCAGATTTTAAAGACCACTGCCATCATAAGTTTGTTTCATCAAGAACAAACTTACTTATCCCCTCCTATTAACTTCCTACTTATTTGAAGGAATGATGAAAATATTCTTAACGATTCCATTGTACGACACTAATAAATGCAGTAAGTCTTCTTAACTAGCTCCCACCTACTTTAACAGTAACAAAGTGCTCATGTCTGCTGAACGGCTGAGGTGAAGCAGACAGCAATCTTTCGGTTTCTTACTCTGGGTTTGGTTTCAGCAATTCTAAGCTTATGCCACATCTGAAGCACACTTTATCAGTAAAAACAGTGCTGCTTGAGGGCTCAATATAAAGTACATTGATGTTGAGAGTTCAGAACTGTTATCAGTTTGTGTGGTTCAACACCACAACCCAGCTGCCATCTTAGAAAGCTTTCCTCACAGTAGTTTATGGACATACTTCTCCCAGGCACACAGCTTCATCAGGTTCAGCTGCACACAGATTCACCACATGCAAAGCCATAGTCCATATTTTTATACTATTCTAAGTTCCCCTTCAATACACAGATGACATACTCCCACCAACCAGTATTCCTTACAGGTACTAACGTGCCTCACTTCCCAATGCAAGGTTTCATAAGGTCTTACTGTGTTACAGGTCCCTTCCTGTAATGGTAACAGGTCATAAGGCTACAGGTCCCTTCCTGTAACAGTACTGAAGATGATTTTGTTCCATTTTCATTAGAAGTCAAAAACCCTGTGTTGGAGATCAGGAAGACCAGCAATAACAGGAAACAGAGTCACTAATGGGCTACTCCCCTTTTCCTCCCCAAGAACAGGCTGTTCTGATATCTACTATCACATCTGGTTTCCAGCAGTAATATTAAGAAATTATTTCAGCATCAATTGCTCTATTACTTCATTACAACAATTTCTACTTGAATTTCTAGCATCAGCAAATTCAAATTGGAGCAACAGAAGATGCAACCCCTCTACTTTCTTTCTGTACCCAGAAATCTAAGCAGTAAGCAATCTGCATAAGTGTGATCACTAGCAAGACCGTACGGATCGCTAAAACTTGAGAAGTTGAACCTCCTACCCTCCATTCCTACTCTGTTTCTTCTACAAGAAAATAATCTGTGTCTAGAGCTTGGATAACTGAAGCAGTCCTTATCTTGCTACTTTCTAGCACAGTGAAAAATTAAAAAGTGTCTTCAGAAAAGTCATCACACAGCTTGCTTCTCCTCTCCCTTCAGGAAAAGCATTTACACTGCCTGGCAAAAAAAAAAGCTGCTCATCCCAAGAAGTTATTTAACAATTAGCCATAGCAATCTTTATATTAACACAAGGACACCAGAACTCTGGTGAACTCACCCCAATGTCTTCATCACTTTGTATGAGTTGCGAATGTCCAAAGAGACGTCTCTTCAGTATAGGTTCCACCAGTGTAAGGTACACCATGTACAAAAGAAGTAGGCCCAAAATAGACAGGTATATGATGATTGTAACCTAGGTAACAGAAGCACAGGTTATGTCAGAACTGTGACATTACCCCCATAGTCTCTCAGCAGGCAGCAAGGACCAAAAGAAAAGCACATGCAAAGTTTGGGATGAGCCTGTTGATCGTTGGTAGTGTCACTAGAAGAATTAAAACCCACAAACAGAGTAAAAACACCTAACTACGACCTGGTATTGAAATTGTTTAGGGCAGATAGCTGTTCGCTTGCAACAGTTTTTCTTACTNAGCGNNNNGCTAAAAGTCTTATGCTATCCCTCTTAAAACAATTGGGTGTTACAAATCTCACCTCAACCAAGACAACTGTTCAGTTTGCCCATTAAATTGGGGTTACAAATTTGGGGGTACCTGCGTGGTTTCCATTCTCTAGCATAGATCAGTCACTAACAAAAATGGGAAGGCAAAAAGAAATACCAAACTTCTAAAAGACCAAAAATAGGAGCCTATGTTACAAAAGAAGAAAAGATGCACTGCACAATCTATTCACGGCAGCCCAGAGCACAATGGCTCCAATCGAGTAAGAATGTGAAGAATATAGGAACCATCTGTTAGAGCAAACACGGACAATTTTGCTTTTTAGCTTCCCAATGAACAAAGAAACTTTATAGTAAGAAAGACAGCCGAATAATGAGAGGCCCTCTAAAATAATAACAAAAACAAAGTCCAAAGCTTCACAAAAATGCCCTAGCACACTCAATTTCAGCAAGGTGTAAAGTTTGATCTCTGAAGTGGAGGTCTTCCATAAAGCATCTCAAGCCTGCTCCTTCAGCTGTAGCTTGATGCTACCATTACTACTCAAGATAAATTGTGAGCAACTATCATGGAAAAAAGTTAATCTTAGGCTGCTTCAGAAAAAAAATTCCCTTTAAAAAGAATATTTCTCTAAAACACAACAGACACATTTACTAATCAGCTGAAGTATTTAATGTATGCCAACAGAATTACATTGTTTACCTTAATTGTGACAGAGCTTCTCTCTTCGTATTTGCATTCACAACGTAAACAGTATGCTTCTACATCAGGTCCAGGGACGGGCATAGGCTCAACCACATGAAGACAATCGCTGAAGAAAGACAGAAACCACCCAGGCAGCTTTGAGATGGTTTTAGTTTACCCATTCCACTATGCATGCAGACCCCAGCTGCACGAGCTGAGAAGCCACCTTTGCTTAAGTTAAGCTGTTCTAAATTATAGGTATTAAAAAAAAAAAAAAAAAATTACTACCCCACAATTATTTTACTTAAACAAGAAATTCAGCTACTGACAAGCTGCTAAGCAAATCAAGACATTTCTAACTCAATACAATATTTTCATTTTTCAGTGAAACGATTACAGCTGTTACCGTAACACGTCCAAGGATCTGAATTCCAGCACGAACGTATCATTTGGCACTGAGATCATGGATGAATGTAAATTCCAGCTATTCACTTCCTTCTTCATCCTACCCAAAAGAGCCTTATTCTATCTTTCCACTGTCTGAAGGGAGATTAACCTCTCTTTGGTGTTAATGAACAGAAGTTCTTTTTTCTTGCCATCACAAGCTGCAGCCATTGAAGAAAAAAGTCAGATGGGTTGTTTCTCTAAGCGATTGTGAATAAATAGCATTCAATTTTCAGCACTGGACCTGGATCCAAAAGCATAATTTGACTTAAAAGATCACAAAATACAAGCCAGCCCCAGGCCAAAAAGTGTGGCTGACAATCTTGTGGGCGCTCTACACCATGGCACTAAAATCCAGCTGCCATGAGACAGCTGCTTCCACCAATAACTTAGGTAATTTTGGTCTTTCTGCTGGCTCAGGTTGGTTGTTCAGAGTTCACGTTCTGGGGTCCCTGCAGAGCACTGACAACAAAAATCCTGTTCTGCCTTTATCCCGGCTAACTCAATGTTACACATCACAGTCAGAGGCAGGTAATGAACAAAACGCCTGACGTGATAGCAGCAGCTCAAGATTCACCACTCTGCTGGGCTAGATTACAACACTGCAAACTCATGGCCAGACACCAACTCCTCTCTTGTTTTCTTTCCATTTCTTCTTCATAACTAAACTAATGAGTGTCAAGCCACATCCTCCACAGAAGAGCAGAAGGCTTACTTTTCTCATTTATTTGAAAGCAGAATTACAATCTCCTCTATGGAGGAGTGCAGCATTCAAGCTACAAGATCAAAAATATGTGCAAGTTATAATCTATGCAATTTCTGGTGCAAGCTTTCAATCATATGAACAATATGCTGCACAAGTATAGCAGAAGGCTTGTATGTAGCTTAAGTACAGTAGTAAGTCTGTTACTGTGAATGTATCAAATATTAATATCAGCATTTTTTCCTCCAGTGTTTCAAGTTGCTAGGCAGTGTAAAATCTATCAAAACCTCAGAATTTTGATGATGGACTTCCTTGGATTGTGATTCCATGGCAATTTTAAAAGAACATGTAGAAAAGGCTGATCCTTTTCTAAATGATTTTCCCACTCAACTGCGTCTATGTTGCCACCTTCTCTCTTGCTCCCACAGTAACAGAACCAAGGAAGTATTTCTTCCAAGGCAGCTTCTGCACACACAGATTTCCAACACGCGCAGCTTGTAGAGAGGGCGTCCTCCCTCCCTCCCTCCATGACTACCACTGCAGTCGGCCTACACTTGCCTGGTGCATTGTCATCAGGACGGGATTGCTTGCAATAGTCCCAAGCCCGAGCCCAGAAGGGTGAACACTTGTACTGGTGTCCAAGCACCCCAGCCCCTACTGGCACTGTTTGCCAGCCTGAAGCCAAAGAACAGGCCACACCAAGTGAAAAACTGAAACATGTAAATAAGAACAACACGATGTACATTACAGTTTCAATATTAAAAATAATATTTTCATTTTAGGTCTGGGACAAGCCAGCAGTAAGTGGTCATTACTGTACATAATTCATAAAGACACTAAAAATTGACCTGGCTCGTGTCTCATGAGTGACTGATCTAAATACCCAAAGGATGGTGTACATCAGCCAGTTCTATTCAATAACAAGTCACCTGCACTGACCCAGAGGCTAAACTACAGCACCGTTTGCCAATTTTATTGCACATGAACTAGCAATCAAGCCTTTTAGAAGTGGCAAGAAGACACCTCAAACAGAAGATCAAAGCCATAAAATGTTCCCAGATGGCCACTTAAGAAAAGATCTCAACAAAATGAGATTTAAGATGGAAAAACAGATTTTTGAGATTCTGTATAAATCAGTATCTGTCACCACAAAATTAGTCCAGCCTTTAAAACTAATTTTTCCTTCAGTGAGTACCAATATTGTTTTGAAGGGAAACAAAGTCTTCTCTGCTAGTAAGGCACACACTAAGCAATACCCACTGAAGAAAATCCAGTTTCATTTGCAGAGTGGTAACGAACAATAAAACCAGTAACACTGCTACTCAAAGGCCTGCTGCAGCTGGAATTCTCCCAGTATGTTTCATTACTGCAACTTTATTTGTCATAGTAGGACTAATGTTAAATTAATCATGTGGGATGACAATAGTAATTTTGATTGGACAGTACACTTTATGTTCATTAGTTTAGATTGAAATTTACAGTGTTGTTTCTCACAGCTCTCCTGCAAGTAATTTAGTAAGTCAAGGCACAGCTCTACACACACCTGTAGTGCTAATTTTATTCCTACCAATATTTTTGTGTGCCTGCTCAGGAGGATGAAATTTTCATAATCAAGACAACCTGCTCCTACTCGTCAGACTGAAAAGTCTTTTACAAATTCTTAATGTAACTCAAGAATAGTCAAGACATCAAGAAGTTTGTCACGTTTTTATAGGCTGACCCAAGAATCTCTGAGCACTTCCAACATCAATGCAACTCTAAAACATGATGTTTTATTTGTATGATTCACATAGATGATGATACTCAATGTGAAATTACACAAGGGAGCTATGTCAACACAATAAATCACGGTCATCTCCCTTTCTTCCCCAAACCCTCATCCCTGGCCATGTACATCAGTCCTCAGCTTGGAGGGGAGCCCGACAAATGCCGTACTAATTATAGATGACTCAGGCCATCTCATATGCTAGCATTCTCTGACTACAGTCCTGAGGAACAGAAATCTCCAGAAACAATAGTCTCTAAATGATACAATGGGTTTCAAGAGTACAGAAAGAGAAGACAACACTCCCCAAGTCCTAGTTCCATGGCTGTGCTCCCTCACCTTCACGTCATTTCAAATCACTGAATTCAAACTACAACACCTTCTTCCCTTCTACTATTCTGAAGTCTAAACAAATAACTAAATATGCAATCAAGCAAACAAAACAGAAGACAGGGCAAAAACTACGGATTTCAAGCCTTATCCCTTGCTAGAGCTGAATTCTGGAATACTTTTAAAAGAAAAGTTTGAGTAAGTTACGCAAGAGATGTAACTTCTCCTAGCACCACCACAGGAGAATCACACATAATCACTGGGGAAAAAGTCTTTAACTAGTAAGGTTGATTTTTTTTATGCTATACACACTCACCAGTCTTTCTGTGAAATATTTTTGTTGTAAATATGGCCTGAATGGTCTTTGTAAGGAGGGCAGATGCATTTACATCGGACATCCTCAGAATTCTGTGAAGTAAACAACGTGGTTAGAAAAAATCATCAGTAATTGTAACAGGATACAGAAAGCACTCTTCATGTAATACATGATATACTCAACATAAACTACTTGCAGCTATCTTTGAATAGTCTTACTTGAGATTTCCTTCAAGTTTAAGAACAACCCTTCAAAATTACTAAGCTAGCAGAGCAATTTGTCAAGTAAGACTATTATTTTAGATAGCAAACGTGTGTTCTTTATGAGAAAAATCTGGAGTTCGAGCTCACTCGTCTTTTTAAGAAATAACACACATTCAGAAGTTACTGCTATTGGTATACTCAACTACTCAATTTATGAGGAAAGCTGTGTAACAGACATGGCAACAAGCTGAAAACAAATGAAAGAATAATAACCACAAATGGAGGTTTGCAAAGAAGCCTCTGTGCATAATGCTGTCCTCCCTGGCCAGAACAGAAACATTTTTGTAAGGAAAACTATCAAGGGAACTAGTACAACCTACAGTCCTCTTGTCTTCAACAGCAGCAGGGTATTGTGAGGTAGAGAAAAAAAGTACAAAATTGGAATTCCAAACAAAAGTAAAGTAAATGTGAAAAATGATGGAAACTTGTAAAAGCAAGTTTTACAGAAACAAATTAAAATTTGCATAAGAAGCAAGAAGCACTGCAGAAAGCAGCAGGGAGAATTAACTGTTATGGACAGCGAGAAAGAGGCAGCACCCAAAATTAACATTTAGACCACTACTGAGAAAAACTGAATGTCAGAAAGAGATAATTTTGTGTAGCATATTAAAAAAGGATTATTCCTTCCTCTCGCTCTCAGCACAAGAGCTGAACACCCAATGGAGAGAACAGAGATGGTCTGGAAGGGGTTACAGACAAAAGCATTCTCAAACCCCAATCAGAGCAAGTTATTTGAGTACATAATGAGAGACAGAGGATAAATATGACTTCTCTAAAGTTCAAGGCAATTTCTAACGGCACTACAAAAGAACGTCTTAAGAAGTATCGGTAATAAACTTCTACACTGAACAATCGGGTCAGAGTAACACCGGGTATCGGTGAGTTGGAAAACCCTGACTACGCTGAACACCAAGGCACTTCTGGCCTCGCCACAGGAAAACCAAATCGCTGCTTAGCACTAAAAAGGAAAAAATTAGACGCGCGGGTACTCTGACAACAGGAAAGGCTTTTACTGTCAGGAGACGCGGCGCCCCCTGTCAGCCAGAGACGCCAAGGCTGCAGCAGGCCCGACCCCCAGCCGCCAAGGCCGCAGGCCTGGCCACCGACCCCGGGGGAGCCGCGGCAGCCGGTAAGGCCGCAGGAGCCGCTGCAGCACCGTCGCGGGCCCCGTTCCCCCTGGCTCGTACCGGGAAGGGGAACGGAGGGCACCACCGCAACCCGTTCCCGCCCCGCCCCGCTCACCTTGGCCTCGGCGCCCAACCCCGCCAGAGCGGCCAGCGCCAGCAGCGAGCAGAGGCGCGCCCATGCCCCGCAGCCGGCCGCCATGTCGGGCCCCGACCGCTTATCGCCGCCGCGCCGCCGGCCCCCCAACGCCCGCCGCCATCACTTCCGCCTTCCGCCAACCTCACGTGAGGCGGCGTCCGGCCGCCGTGGCGGCCCCCGCGGGAACGGCGGCGCCGCCGGGGGGGTCCGGGG
>Ga0065711_1040109_pt1 | contig 17239 bp, 5 predicted proteins | sample Hoacrofraction12_FD_59098 | JGI IMG/M metagenome (GOLD analysis project Ga0065711, IMG submission 59098) | Hoatzin crop microbial communities from Cojedes, Venezuela - Epithelial fraction 12 v2 (version 2) | ecosystem: Host-associated > Birds > Digestive system > Esophagus > Crop | place... | reverse complement strand
CCTGCCGAAGCAGGGTCACCTACAGCAGGCTGCACAGGACCTTGTCCAGGCGGGTCTTGAATATCTCCAGAGAAGGAGACTCCACAACCTAATTTCTAGTAACAATTAGTAACAAGAAGCTGCAGCTAGGTACAAACAGCCATCTTTAACCATTTGTGTTGTTAGCCTGCTGTTAATTTCTTGAAATCCTAGCTTTTGACACCTTCCTAGAATAGATTCTCTAGTAAAATACAAGGTGCTGATGCAATTGAGTGAAATGTAATGGGTAAATAATAGAAAGGTGTTGGGATTCAAAGATCTAATGGTTCTTCCTGCCTATACATTCCGTGAGTTTGTACTTCAGAAGGTTTGATCTACTTGGCTATGTTCCTTTTCAGCACTTGTGTTTTATTATGTTTGTGGGGAAGCTATGGCTTCAGAAGGAGCTGAAGGATTCTGTTTATATAATGTCTGTATCATAATACTCTGCTCAGAGCTAACGTGGGACGAGTGGTCTTACTCTGCATCTGTGTCTACATGCTGCAGTCCTGTGCCTGAAGTCCTCCGTAAACATGATGGAGCCTGTGGTCTGCTGGGGATTCTTTTGCGTCTGCCTGTGGTGGCCTTAGAAGGGCTCCACCTTCCCCACTTGTTAAAGGTTTACATGGAAGTGAATTTGTGCTGTGATGGAACGTGACTGCAGAGGCTCCGAGTGGTAGAGCTATTCTCTCTCTTCCCACTTTTTTGAGACCATCCACTAAGTAGATGGCTTGCTTAGTTTCCAAAATCAGTGAGCTGCATAAGCCTAGTTACTGTGTTTTAGCAAACAGCTCTGCCTCTGAGACATTTGTTAGAAGGTCTGCTCAGCTATGTGGAAGAACTCTATTTAGAAAAATCCAGCACACTCCTCCACCCCCCCACCACCCAAAAAATCTATCTCAGCTGTTTTTTTGGTAGAACTAAAAAGCTGCTGTTCATGTGCTTTAGCCAGTTCTCAAGTAAGGGCTTAGAGGTAGCTTCCCACGGCACTCTATGTCCGCAGTCACCCACTGCAGTTAGTTGGGGATCTCTGTGCTTTGCAGCTGGAGCCATTGCTGGCCTCTGTCTTCCTCGTGTCCTCACAGTGTCTAAGAACTAGTGGACTAGTCTTGTGTTATCAATATTTCTGTGTTTATCCAGGCTATCCAGCTCACTTTTACACTAATACCTGATGATCGTGCAGGGAGCTTGTCTGCCTGTGCAGTAATTTCCATGATTTTTTTTTTTCCCCCTTATTTGTGGACTTCAGCAGTTGTATAGGGTTCCATGCCTTTCTTTGGACAGTGAATTTAATCCTTCTGACAAAAAGCTTCTTGTTCTTCGCTGCATTTACGAAACCTCTTGGTAATCTTGGAGACTTACAGGCTGCTGTACAAGCTTGTCAGCTGTAAGAACTCTTGGTGCTTCCAATGGAATCAAATGGTATTGCTGTAAATGTTCAAGCTACATCTATTTGTTTTTGAATCCTAAAAAGATTTTTGGGTGCCAGAGTGGTGTTGGAGGTGCGCATACTCTAGAGAGTGGTCTTCCAGTCTTCAGAGAGTACTTTGCTACCTGAAGTCCATACTATGGCCTTAACTTAATCTCTGTAATATTAGTGGGTGTTTTGTTATGGCCATTTGGTTTGATTTTTTGTTTTTTCTTAAGCTCTGAACTGTTGGAATAGATGTTAAAAATTTTGTGGTGGGGGGAAGCATAGAGTTCATTCAAAAGGTGGTACAGAGGGTTTTTTACGTATGCTAATAACAGAAGCAAATACAAGTTGACAAGCTATGCAAAAATTCAGTGGGGGGAAAGTTCTGAGAAGATTGTGTGACCAAGTTACTGATAGTTTAGTGGGACATTCCTCAAAAAAATCTATTTACTGACAATACAACAAGAACCAGCAATATCAACAGAATTAAAGAACATTTGTTTCCTGTGGTGTGCTTCAAAGACTGTGGACAGCTTATAAGTAAGGAAAGGCATGGGAGTGTGTGTGGTTTGGGTTTTGTTTTGTGGGTTTGTTGTGTTTAAGGTAGTTGACTAAAGCACAAGACTGATGCAAAATGATTTTTTTCAGGAATACTTCATAACTGGGCTGGTCCTAAAATTACACTTCTCAGACACAAGGTTATCTGCAGGAAGAAGCAATTTCGCTTACAGTATGTGTAGATTCTCTTAAAAAAACAAAATAGTAACACTGATGACATTCAAGACTAGTATTTTCGTTTATCGGTATATGACAACATATTAATGCAACTGCTTTTTTTACTGGTAATAATTCATACGGATGTAGATGTTTTGATATAGTTCAAACAGAAGATACAGCAGCATTACTGTATTGACAAACTCAATATCTGTTCAAGGTATGTGTGAGAAGGTTCACAAGTTTTACAGCTTTTCTTCAGGCTTAGTTTTATGGCAGCAAAGTTGCAAGTAGCACATTAGGTGTTCAGCAAACACTTTGTTGCAGGAAAGAAGTTTGCCTTTTTTCCTTCAGCGTCTGTTAGATGGCAGCATCCGTGTCTGAGTAGTTGCAGCAATAGTTGTTAGCCGGTCAGTGCCACACATAGAGCATGGAACACAGTTTAGAGTGTAATTGTTTTACAAGAATTCTGCATCTGCATTTAAGCAAAACTGTCGTCTGGGATGACAGACAGCTGACTGGAAGAAGAGGTAGTAGAGTTTGCTAGTCTCTGAAGTCTTTCAAGAAAGTAAGTGATGACTGTTACGTTTAGATAAGCTTTCTTTAGAGTTTTCCTATAGGTCAGAAATTATGCCTACAGATAACGATACAATAACCATATGTCTTCTTTCCAGGAAACAGTTTCTCACAGTCATGAGACAATAATGTTTGGAAACATGGGTGCAATTGCTATTCCCCCCCTCCCCATGTATTTTTTTTTTTATTTCTGGAAACTTCAATAGGCCTGTAGCTGATGGTGTTGAAAGAAATGTATAAGACTGTAAAGTGAATTTCAGTTCACTTCCTAAAATTGTAGGTAGTGTCAGAAGCTTCTTCTTAGCAAAAGACTTGCTGAATTTCAGCATTTCCTCCAAAATACTGGCTGCTTGGAACTATAGTGGCCAATTGTCTCTGTCTCAAACTTTTCCTTTAAACTTAATTTTTAGTCTTATTTCTCCTTGCTTTCATCCTGTGCATCACTTCAATTTTATTTTTTTTTTGCAGGTGCTACACTTGTGTTTTCTGCAGCTTTAAAATGCTTTTCTCTGCCCTTTGAAGTAGTTCAGTTTTAATATTGCATTGTTTGTAGGAAAGTGTGAATGACTGGGTGGAGTACAGATCTTTGAATTATTGGTAGTGCGCTGCTCAAAGGAGAGGATTTTAAAAAAAATTTTTTTGGTGATTCACAAAGCGTTTCATTGTTCAGCTGTATGGCTGCTTATCAGTATCATTAATTGTGTATGTATGTGTGTATTGCTTAAGGGATACAGTCTGAGGGGGAGTGGCTGTCTCCGTATTCACTCACTGCCCTGATCAGACTGGAAAGCAAGTCCCAGTCAGTGTTGTTTCCCCCCCTTACCCGGCAAACAACTGTTTCGATTTCATGCATTGGTTATGTTGAGCTTGCTGTTGCATAATAGGTTCATACTGTAATCACTTTTTGATGAAGAAGGGTACATAGCTGTGTATTTTAAGCCTGTCTGCTGTCATAATGACTGTTATTTGAGGAAGGAGGCAATTAAATGCATATATTAGTTATAAACTGTGTGAATCTTTATTCTACTGGCGGATATCTGTATTAACTTACGTTTAATCACTTTAGGTACTGAGGTTGTTTTACAGACTTAAAAGAAATAATCTGCTGAAGAAACTCCCACAGCAGGGAGTTTTATTTGTGGAAGAGAAGCTGGACTTGATATGAATAAAACATGAAAATCTGGATAAAATATAATATAAAACCAGTCTTGCTATGATGCTATTGAATCGCCAGTGCAAATCCGTGTGAGAGCAGATAACTGTTCCGTATCATTAGCAGTGTAACAGGTTTAATAGTCAAAATTTGGGGGGGTGAATTGTAGGCTTTCAACTAGAGATCTTTCTCAGATGCCTTGTTAGGGCAATAGGGTAGAGACTATACTAAATTTCAGTGCTTTAGCTAAGGCTTGCTGTGGTTGCTGTTGAAATAGAAGGTTATTATAGAAGGTTACATATCTTTCTTAAAATGTCCCCATTGCAGGAAAGAAGCTACTTGCTGTTAATCATGTATCTGCTGTGTTTTTTATTAGATTGAGGATTTATGTTTAAATCTTCAAGATTTCTGTCTGGAAACTTTCACGTGTATTTCTTTGTCTCTCGGTCTTGCCGTCAGTATTCCCTTGTTCCACAGAACTAGAAGCATAGGTAGTCTTTTAAGAGCTCTAATGTCAGAGGCAGATTAGAAAACACACAAATGGAAAAGTCTATGATTTTCTTCTGTTATTTTGAGGTAAATTCCTATTCCACCATTATCAACTGAAAAAACCCCACCCAAACTTGTAGCAATGTATAGCCATCTTTCTGAGTCAATTCTTCTGGACAGATTAAATTCCACAGAGTCCGTAGAGACTTTGCACACGTCTTTGCTGGATCTTGTAATTATGTCAACAGATGACTAAAGCCAGTAAACCCACTGGATTTCTTTTTGTGTGAATCTTGGTTCACCTGAATTTAATCTAGGCCCCCAAAACCACAGGGAGCAACAGAGAGGAAACATAGCACTTAAATCTTTTTGAAACACTTATATGAAACATTTTGTTCAGAAACCAAAGAATTTTTAATACGTAAATAAACATGGTAAATACAGCATTGCTTATATGTAAAAACTGTGCATTATTGTTCCATGTAAATAAAATGTAATGCTCTGATTTTTATTTTTTTCTCAGGCATTAGGCTTACTGCTAGTCATGGTATAAATCATAGCATATACTGAAAAGTGAGCAGAAGCAGCTGAATGAGTAATGCTCGATTGTCCAGATATAGCAGAATTATGCTTTTTTAATCAACTACATAATTCCTTATTCAACGCTCTTTATAAGATAAACATACTGTGATGTACTGCAAGATTATAAGTGTATAGGAAACAAGTTTGTTCAGTAAAGTTAAATATGTCTGTGTTTCCTGTAGATTTGTGTCACAGGCCTTCTCTTCGGTAACCCTGCCACGTTCTTCAGCTGCAGTCCTGCCAGGTTGTACTTACATTCCCTGTGGGTCTCTTCAGAAATCCCTTTTTCCTCATCCTCCGGGTCTCTGCTCCTTTTGTGCTCCCTGGCTACAGTCCAGGCAGGATGCAGTACCTGATATTGCTAATTCTGGGCAGGCGAGGCAGATGAGAGGAGATACTTAACACTGAGCTTTCTCTGCAGTCTCTCCCCCAGGGAGAGTTGTTTGGATGTTTGTTCTACCAGTCCCCAGTTTCTATGAAACCTGTTTAACTTAATATCCCTGACACCTGTGTCAATTTTTTTTTTTTTTAAAAAGTTAAAGAGCAGTCCCTAAGAGATAGGGTGGTGCAGGTGGACACAGAAGTTAATTTCGGAACATAATTTTCCTTAGAAGACCAGGATCATGCATCTGATGAGCAAGGAGGAACTCTGGGGGGATGTTCTTCTTGTGGCTTTATTGTGGTTTTGGGGTGTGTGTTTGCGTGTTTGTTGTTTTGTGGGGTGTTTTTTTTAAGAGGACACTCATTTACAGGACTTTTTTGTTACTTCTTTCTTTTTACGTTTTTCTGTAACTTACATTGAACTACTTTACTGGAGATCCATTCTCTCCTGCTTTTTAATGGATAATCAGTGAGATAATTTATTTAATCTAGATAAAAGTCATAAGTGATAAAGTACTTTGGTGTCAGTCCTTGATCCCTATCCTGCCTTCAGTTCCTCCAGGATGCTTGACCTGGAACTCTTTTAGCAATTTTATTTTTAATTTGTAGCCTATGTTAAGACACTATAACAACACACCAAAAATATCTAAGAATTACTGCAAAATCTTAGCTCTTGCCCAGCTGATGCTAGGTACACAGTTGAGGAATTAACAAAAAATAAACCTCTTACTATTGTTTGGGATAACTTAGTGCCAATATTTGACTTTAATTTGCCTTGCAGAATACTTCTGGAAATCTTGAGTTGTTTTGTAATAACATGTATTATATTTGACAATTGCTCAGAAACACTTCCTCATACTTAACTCTTCCCACCTGGTTCATCAGTTCAGTTTAAGCTATCAATAGCTGAGCAGTTAAGTTATTTTATACTTGTATTTTCAAGTCCTGATTGCAAATGAAATGTTGCTTAGACTAACAATAGAACCGTTCTTTCTGGGAGGCAGTGAAGTCATGCAGGTTTGTGGCATTACAGTAGTCTGGATATAGGCATTTTCCTCTGTGAAAGTAGAACCGTACCCTTGCTCCCTCTGTAGTCCAGTATTGTCAAATACTGTTAAATGTAAATGATTCTGTCTGAGCAGTCCTTTTTCCTGGTTGTGTGAAGTACTGTTTCGTGTGAACTGGTTAATGTTTGCTGGTCTACAGTTGTGTTGTAGTGTATTAGGACCGGTGGCTGGCATTTATATCACAAGACAGTAAAAAATGGGCATTCCAAAAGAATGTAGCACATTTTAATTGCAAATTTCTCCTCTCCATAAATTTCTGGAGATATTGCATGCATTTAATCAATAGTTGTATCCTAGTATCTCCCAGGTGTTTTTTTTTTTAATTGTAAATATTAGTTAGACATGATTCAATGCTTAAAATATTTCTGCTTCTAGTGGACTTTTACACTATTCTGTTTTTGTGTTCCTTTTGTATGTATTTGTCCAGGCCTGCATCCTTGCTTTTTCCTTGGCTGAACCATTGCTGCATTACTCTACAATTTTCTCTAAAAGTTGACTGCTTAACTGACTAAATAAAACACATGAGAAGTCTGATGCATCTGCACACAAAATTGTTATGTAGAAAACAGACTTAATATGCAGAATTGCTTAGACCTTTTTTTCCTGAAGTCAGGAAGTGTAAGGGTTCAAGTAGCTGACACCATGCATTTACATTTACTTTTTCTTATGTAAGATGTTATTACAGTTATTCCTATATGAGGAGTAGAAATTTATCTGACATTTTGTAAGCGCAATTGACATGTCTGTAGGGTTATTGTTTGATGGACTTTTCAGGTCAATAAGTGGGAACGTGACTATGCTGTGGAGGTGTTAATACTGAGCTGGCCCTATCTCAGCTTTACCAGACTGTTAATCTTTCCAGAAAGCGGAGATACTTGCACTAAAACAGTACTGTTCAGCAACAATATTAGAAATAGAATTATTGCGTGAGGAAGGAACAGGGGAGGGAGGTCACTGGCTTGTGTCCTCTGCATTCGTGTCTACATTATGCATTGGGGTGTGATGCTGAGATCTCTGAGCGAGCTTTGAACCTGAGTGGTGAAACCACGTAAACTAGTTTAAAAACAAAACCAAACCTAAAAACAACATGCAAACTGGTAAAAACACTGTTGTGGATGTCTGAGTAAAGAGCCACAGGTAGGATAACCCAGTCTGGATGCCTGCTGAGAGAGTGTGCCTGGTGAACATGGCTGTGTTGTTCCTATATGTCAGCTGAACCACCGAGGGATTTTGTGTCAAGTCCCACAGCATTTCAGTCTGTGGGGAAGGGCAGAGCCAGCTGAAGTGTGCTGGTGCTCTCTAATAACTGGGTAGGCCTAAGTGTCTCTTCTGTCAGCACAGGATAGGAAAGGCTTATTCGCAAATTGAAGTGCAGTTATTTTGTGGAGTGTATACAGGTGAGTGTGTTTGAAGTATAGCACTGATAATGTGCTCATGGGTAAACTGGGCCTTACTGCCCTCTGGTTAGAAGTGTGTCTAAGGATTATAGTACACCGTTATCTGATCTAAGCCAGATACATTTATGCTGGATTCAGCCACAGCCATGTAATCTCATGTCTAACTTTTTTTTAAAATTATTTTAGTAGAACTTTAACACTCCCTTAACTGAGAGAGTTTTCCTTTTGTCTTTCAGCTGATGCAGCCCAACAGTTTCAGTATGCAGTGAGAGTTATTGGAAGCAACTTTGCTCCTACCGTTGAACGGGATGAATTTCTTGTAGCGGAGAAAATCAAGAAAGAACGTAAGTGCAGCTTTTGTTTCTTAGAAATAAGAGTGGAAGTTCTTCAAGAAGTTATTTCATCAGTTTATTCCTCTGAAAATGGGACAACTCTGCCTCACAGATAGTTATCTAGTCTGTTATTAATGCTCACCCCTTGAAAATCTCATGATGGAAATTCCATCAATTCCCTAGTTAGTATTCCTGAGTGGCTGTTTGTATTCACAGCTCAGCTTAGATTTCTCTTGCTGCCATTTACTTCATATGTTAGCTACCATGAAAATAAAGAAACATTTATATTGCACTCCTTTTACATTAATAGTACTCAGACTTCATGAATTCATAGTCCTGTTTAGAAGACCGATGTTTTGGTGATGTGCCCTTTAGAAATTTTACACTTTGGCACAATTAACTTCATGAGCGCATGTGTAAAACTTGCTGAATGACCATCCTGGCAACTGATGGAATTGTTTGTGACTTACCTCATATTTCTTGCCTTCAGTTTCTCTACAAGTTATCTGCAACCACCTTCTCAAAACCAAAACATTAGACCATGACAGTGTAAGTTATGTTGCAGTTACATTCCATTGTGCTCTATGCTGCTCCGAATCAAGTGTTGCACTGTATGAATCCTATGGGGATGTGAGGCATTCTTCTTGAAAAGCCAAAGACTACTTGCAGCAGATATCTGCTTTACAGTAGAATGTCCAAAAACAATTACTTCAAGTATGCTAATTAAATTAGAGCTTCATATTTGAGATTTGAATATTCAGTCGGGGAGCTTGAATTAGGGTAACTGAAGTCGCTGGTTGTAACTGTTTCAAATTACATGTGTATTTTTTGCTAACACAGAGCTTCCATGACTTGCTGAAGGCAAATAAGCTCATCAGAATTTCTCTAGATGCAACTCCAAAGCACTGGAATCTACAGTATACACTTTCTGCACGATGAGTTGCTACATGCTTTGGCTACTATTAGACATCACAGCATATATTCTTTGGGCCTATTGCCAGCAATTTTGAAGAGTGCTATCTCCCTCATCTGCTTTCTCCTCAGCTTCAGCTTGTAGGCTGATGTTAGTGGTCACGTAACAAGTGACTGGATATATCCTTCTAGCTTGACATCATTTCGGAGTTACTGTGCAGGAAGTGACTTATTTGGCAAGATGTACTGAGCGGTGGCTTGGGGTGCTAATTAACACTTCTAACATTTAACAGCTTTTTCTTATTAAGGTTTCTTCAGATGTTTTTGGGTTTTGGTGTTGTGGGTTTTTTGTGGGTTTTAATGGCTCTTTCTGATATAACATGGCTTTTCTGAAGACATCTTAAACCTTGAAGATGTTTTTCTTCTAAGCAAGGACTTCTAATATGTAACTGGCACTAATTGAGACTTATTTTTCTTAATACATAAAAGTTGTTTTACCTTGGAATTCTGCTTTTGAGCAAGTCAAGACTTTTGTTTCTTGCCTTTATTGCTTAAAATAGGAACAATTACGCTTAGTTTTGTGAAAGACTTTATAGCATTCTTTAACCTATGTCTGCTTTCAGTTATAATTCCCCTAAACCTAGAGAATGGCAGACTAGACTTTAAAAGGGCACTTACTTAGAAGGTGTATATTTTTATTGCTCTAAGAAAAACAAGTGCTTACACTGCATCACTTCTGATGCCAGCATTTCCAGGTCTGGAATGCAGATAACATGAAAACAGGCAAAACTATGTGAGTAAATACAGTGAAACAGTTAAGCATCATTACACTTTCTTGGGTACGTTTTCCAATTTACCACAAATATGTAATTCAGACATGACTATTATATTTATTTCAATTTTTTAATCTACATTTCTTTTTTGTTTTAATAGTTGTGCGACAAAGAAGGGAAGCAGATGCTGCTTTGTTTTCAGAACTCTACAGAAAACTCAGTTCACAGGTAGTCTAATAAATGTACAAAGAGTAAAGAAACTGAAAGCACACATATGCATCCTTCTGATGTTACAGAGTTGTTTTGGAGAGTGCTTGGGACATTAACAATATTTTTGCTGGGAGGATGGTTGAATACTGGAACAGGTTGCCCAGGAAAGTTATGGAGTCTCCATCCTTGGAGAGAGTCAAAACCTGACTGGACACAGTCATGGGAAACCTGCTGTAGATGACCCTGCTTTGAGCAGAGGGGTTGGACTAGATGAGCTTCAGAGGTGCCCTCCAAACTCAACCATTTTGTAATTTTTGTGAAAAAATTTACAAATTACTTTTTTTTACTATCAGTTGTTTGCTATTAATTGGAAATTAATTTGGATTTAGTTGTAAATCCGATGAGAATAAAGGATACATTTTTAGTTTGAGGACATGAAGGGGCACTTCATATGAAGGAAAGAACTCTGAAAAAATAGTGTTCATTTTTTTTGTATGTAAAACTGATGAATTTTCCCATTGTCACTTATTTTACAGCAATGCCTTGCAAGTATATTGTTTTTATTAATCTAGAGTTTAAACAGTTTCCAAACCATTCTATGATTCTTCTGATTTTTGAAGTGCTCCAGATGTTTAATGTTGAGTGTTAAGTGTTTGCTGACTGATCGTTCTGCTAACAGCAGTGTTAATCAAAGAATACTGCATGTTGATATTCTGACAAAAGATGATAGTTATAGAAAATCCATGATGCAGGGAGATGGATCAGGTGAAAGGGGGGAAGATGCAAGGGCAGAAATTCAGCTGAGGCAGGTGAAGAATGACTGCTGCTAATCTGTTCTGCATTCTTCATAAAACTGAGTATTTAGCAAGGGAATATGGCGGGCAGTAATAGAGTAAGATTCCTGATTGTCATTTGCACATACCTGATTTTTGACAACAAAAATTAATGTCAAAATGTTTTCTATGTAACAGAAGATTTGTCCTTATTTTGCTTTTTGTATTTAGGAGATATTTTTTTCTGTGTCCTTCTGCTTCTTATTAATGAGTTTATTTATAGATGAGGGTTGAGTTTTACAGGATAATACTAAGATTTTAAGATTACGTAAAAGTGATTCTGTGGAGAGTATGACTAGTCCCCTCGTCCATAATTGACTTACTCATTAGTTTGTTAGTGCTTGGGGCTAAACTTACTGTGTGACTCTTTCTGTATTCCTTATCCTGTAGGTTTATGTATTATTTGCCTTAGTTTGTACAGTGAAGCAGCTGTCACTGGTTTGCAGATATCTGTTCTGATGATCTCAGCCATTGGTTTCAGCCTCTTCTTGTACAGATTACACTATGTGATCTTGCTCTTTTAATACGGATTTTCTTTAGCTTACATGGTACATTGCCATACCATTGAAACATAGCTGCAGAGCATGATGGCTGTAAACTTTGAAACAAAATGCCTTGTCTGTTCATATCGGTTTGGTTTTTCTTCCAAATATATAATACAAGCTTACACTATCTATCTCATATTTTGTTGCCTGCTCAGATGTTTAGGATTCTTTTAACCTTTTTTTTCTGTACTAGCATCTTGTGTACATGCAATGATGTCACCTGAATACTGCCTTCTTTATAATTCACTATAATAGTCATTATTCAGTCTGCTGTTAGGTTTATTACTAATGGTGGACAATGATTTCTCTTCCCTGTGAGCTTAGGGAAGGGCACAGAAGGAATGTACATTTTCTGAATCAGTGAGGCTTTTTCTTCCTCCAGCAATTCTCTTGAAAGCAGCTAGGAGAAAAAACTGATTCACACAAGCTTTTTTCTGACTTTATTTTCTCTTTAGAGTAATAGTTGAAACAAGGTCAGTGCTTATTTTAGTGGCAGCTTGCCAGTTGAGGAAAGGATGCTGCTTGAGGCACTTAGACTTATTCTGCCTTGGGCAGTAGAAGAAGCGGTAATGTTGCTGCTCCTTCTTCAGCAGTTGTTAATGAGTTGCTGATGAATTATTTGCAACAGATGCAATGCCCCTACTTTTTTTTTTGCTTGTTGTTGAGCTCAAAGCAGAAGATAATAGGATCTACTCTACATAATAATGTAGAATGTCTCCTTCTACTCTTGTAAGATAATACAGAGATTCAGTAGGTTTGGTTAGTAGGCTCTGTCCTGAAGAAAGAAATGTTCTATGGCCAAAATTCTTATACCATGTAACATATACACACAACATGCATAATTTGCAAAGAAACAGGAAAAATAGAAAAAGGTGAGAATGAAAATGTGTTTCAAAAAGAGAGTTTCAAAGTGACCTTGAAAGTGCTTTTTGCAAGACTGATAGCACTGAATTACGTTGCTTTATAAGGGATAGAATCTTTGTTGAATCTTGATATGACTAAAGTTTCCTTTATATTCAACGTTGCTTAGTATTCCAGGCCATAACCTGACCAATATTGTGCAGGAACTTGTATGAGTTTCTTGACTTACTCCACTAATTAATCTCCATTGTAAGGTTCTGTGTCCTTGATCACTTCAGGTGCAAGCATTAGTGTCACAAAATTATGGAGTAACATATCTAGAAACATATGTGTATCTAAAAACTTTTTAGTATTTGCCATAACTCTTCAAAGTGTTCTTTCTGTAGCTTGGGCTTTAGCATTGTTCTGTCTCCTGCTGCTAAGCTTTCTGCCGAGATCTGAAGCTGCTGAGTGTTATTCTAACAGTCTGTATGTATCTGTGTATTGTCTGTTGGCTACAGACAATATCGCATGTTCCTCAAGTTTCATGTTAACAGTGTTTCTATCTTAAGCTGTGAAAATTTTGAAAGCTCTCTTAAATGGCATTTAAAGTAATAGAAATTGAAACCCTCAAGTCTTTGAAGCCTCACTGTAAGGGAGAGTGAAGTGAAAAGTGAAGAGAAGACAGTTCTTTGCTTAAAACTGTACCAAAAGTTTTTCTTCACCTTTAGGTTAGAGTTGCATCCATATCTGAGATGTTTTAAATGGTGAGAGTGTGTGGGAATGCTGGTAAAAATTCAACTCTATATAAACCTCTTTCTTAGTAGCTATGAGTTTTAAATTGAGTGTACTTGCTGATCTCAGAGCAGGTGAGAGTTCATGATTTAAACACAGTGGAGAATATTCATGAAATTAGCAATACAGAGGCTGCACTTCACATTCCCAGTTTACTCAAGAATGTGGCTCTGAGTTAGTATTGTTTTTGAAGAAAGTTGATTTATATGCGTACATGTTAGTAGGCTGGATAATTTTTAAAATATCTGTTGTTATCAAGAGTTAAAACAAACTCATTTCTGTTTGTCTTCGTCTTTTTTTACAGGGCGTTTTGAAAAACAAATGGTCAATACTCTACCTCCTGCTTAGCCTTAGTGAAGATCCACGTAAGCAGTCTAATAAGGTAGGTTTGGAGACCTTTGTTACTTCTGAGAAACAGTAAATGTGCGTTGCTTATTATAGATGTTATTGGCTCACTATCCAGACTTAACCAATACCTAAGGTTGTGTTTGTGGTGGTTGTGTGTAAGGCTGAAAGGAATAACACACTTGACACACCTATCTGCAATTTTTTTAATGTGATTTTTTTTAATACTAATTAAATGTAAAATTATGAGCTGTCCAATATTTGAGGCTGAAGTTGTGACTTTTAGATGTGTGTGGGGGGTTTTGCTTGCTTTCTGCTTGGTTGTGTAACATCTGCTCACGTACTAATGAGTTTGAAATGGAGTAGGGAGAGCAAAATTCCTCCTTTGGCTGCAGCTCTGCCAGCACCAAAGTGCTTTTTGCAGCTATTGCTAATGACAATTTGCAGACAAAAATAAGCTATATTGCTAAAAGTACTTTTGCTCACTGGAAGGAACTTGCTTTTTTTGTCATTATAATTGTAACAACAAATTTTTCTTTGCATAAATGTGGTCTTCAGTTACTTTTTGCATTTTTGAATATTACACTCCTGTTAACTAAAGACATGACTTAAAGCAACTCACAAATCTTTTCTTTTTATTCCTCCCTTTTCAAATCCTCTCCTTTTCAGGTATCAAGTTATGCCACACTTTTTGCTCAAGCATTGCCACGGGATGCTCACTCAACTCCTTATTACTATGCCAGGCCTCAAAGCCTTCCATTGAATTACCAAGACCGCAGTGCTCAGTCTGCCCAGAGTTCGGGCAGCATGGGGAGCAGTGGAATCAGCAGCATCGGCCTGTATGCCCTGAATGGGCCAACGCCAACTCCACAATCACTCCTTCCAGGGTAAATTAAACTGTTTTACCTTACAGATAGGTTTGGAGAAGACTAGAGATGGTCTGCTTCTTTTTCTTTTATTCTTTTCCCCCACCCTTCCCATTTGTATGCCATTGAAAATACCACTGTAGGTGCATAGAAACTTAGTTCTTTAGCTGAAATATCATGTGTATGACTGTATGAAGCCATGAGTGGCTGGCCAGGTGTATCCATTCTTAAATTTAATCTTGGCTATCTGCTGAACAGCTGATATTTTACTGGATCCACTCCTTTGGAATCTAGTGCCAAGCCCTTTCCCATATTTCTAAGTTCTCTGAAACACTTTAAAATAGTCTTTGTCTTTCTTCAGTGAACACTTTGGATTTAGAGGCCTCACTCTGGTTCCTTTTATGAAGCATTCCTCTGCCAGTGTCAAATCGGTAGACTTAACATCCACCATTTTCAAATAAGTGACCTTTCTTGCATGGTCTGACTTTCTTTTAAGGATGTTCACTGCAGGTTGGCTGTTGTACTACAGGAGTCTTGCATCTTGAGTGGACAGGGTTTTTTCTGGAAAAAAAAAATTGTAAAAGAGTTGATTAAAAAAATTTACCTATTAGAAAAAAAATCCTGAGTCACCGATTGTTCAGCCACAGTTTAATTGTCTATTCGTAGCAAGATGAATCTACATTTGGTATGGAAACATGTAAATTTTCTGGGTCTGGAGGAGGGCCACAAAGATGATCAGAGGGCTGGAGCACCTCTCCTATGAGGAAAGGCTGAGGGAGTTGGGATTTTTGTTCAGCCTGGAAAAGAGAAGGCTCCAGGGTGACCTTATAGCAGCCTTCCAGTACCTGAAGGGGCCTGCAGGAAGGCTGGAGAGGGACTTTTCACAAGGGTGTGTAGTGATAGGACAAGGGGGGATGGCTGTAAACCAAGAGAGGGCAGATTTAGATTAGATATTGGGAAGAAATTCTTCGCCATGAGGCTGGTGAAACACTGGCACAGGTTGCCCAGAGAAGCTGTGGCTGCCCCCTCCCTGGCAATGTTCAAGGCCAGGTTGGATGGAGCTCTGAGCAGCCTGGTCTAGTGGAAGATGTCCCTGCTCATGGCAGGGAGGTTGTAACCAGATGATCTTTAAGGTCCCTTCCAACCCAAACCATTCTATGATTCTAAGTACCAAGTAGTTCAGATTTCTGATAAGTGAAAGCTGGCCATTGTAAGCCAAAAGAAGATTACCTGAGTACTGACTTTCTTAAATAATCCAACACGGTAACATGCTCAGAACCTGAGCCCTTTGTGTGCCATTGGGTATCGTGTCGTTTATTACCCCTGCAGCCCTACAAAGTCTGACAGAGTTGCACTTCAGAGAGTCTGTGTCTTATGGAGAGAAAATGAACGTGTTCATAGTCTGTGAGGCGGAGTGGTTCAATGGTCATTCTGTAATATACACCTGGAAATACATTACTTCATAGAAGCTGAGCATGAAAAAGTGAATAGAAAGTTAGGAAACTTGTAGAAGTGAGGACTGTGCTTATTTGCATAGCTGTTTCAGCCTTGAACGGAAAAGTCTGGAAATAAAGGCTTCATCCAAAAGCAATGGGGAGATTGCTTTTCAAGAAGTGGTGGTTAATGTCAGAAAGACAGACTCACAAGAACATAATAAAAGGAAAAAAATAATCTTAAGGGATGCAGAAATTAGCAAAGCCATATTATTTTGTCCTAACAGAAGCTTAATGAGTTAGAATCTGCCATCCAGAGGGACCTGGACAAGCTTGAGAAGTGGGTCTGTGGGAACCTCATGAAGTTCAACACGGACAAATGCAGGGTCCTGCACCTGGGTCGGGGCAACCCTCGCTATCAATACAGGCTGGGGGATGAAGGGACTGAGAGCAGCCCTGCCAAGATGGACTTGGGGGTGCTGGTGGATGAAAAGCTGGATATGACCCGGCAATGTGTGCTCGCAGCCCAGAAGGCCAACTGTATCCTGGGCTGCGTCAAGAGCAGCATGGCCAGCAGGTCGAGGGAGGTGATTCTGCTGCTCTATCCTGCTCTGGTGAGACTCCTCCTAGAGTACTGCATCCAGTACTGCTCTGGAGCCCTCAGTACAGGAAAGACATGGAGCGGCTCCAGAGGAGGGCCGCAAAGACGATGCAAGGGCTGGAGCACCTCTCCTGTGAGGAAAGGCTGAGAGAGGTGGGGTTGTTCAACCTTAAGAAGAGAAGGCTCTGGGGACACCTGATTGCAGCCTTTTAGTACTTAAAGGCGGCTTATAAGAAAGATGGGGAAAAACTTTTTAGCAGGGCCTTCTGTGACAGGATGAGGAGTAATGGTTTTAAACTAAGGTTAGATTTAGACTGGATATAAAGAAGAAATTTTTTATTATAAGGGTGGTGCAACACTGGCACGGGTTGCCCAGAGAGGTGGTAGATGCCCCATCCCTGGAAACATTCAAGGCCAGGCTGCACAGGGCTCTGAGCAGCCTGATCTGGTTGAAGATGTCCCTGCTTACTGCAGAGGTGTTGAGGTAGATGACCTTTAAAGGTCCCTTTCAACCTGAACTATTCTATAATTTCACCAAATTCCTAATATAAGGCTAATTTATGGAATTTTTTCTTAATTTCTTTCTTATAATCAAAACAGAGAAGAACACCATGTTCTTGTATCTTAATTCTCCTCCACACCCCTAACAGCTGCAAAACAAACACAGAATTGGAATAGATCACACACAGAATCACACAGAATGTTAGGGGTTGGAAGGGACCTCTGTGGGTCATCTAGTCCAACCCTCCCACCAAAGCAGGGTCACCTACAGCAGGCTGCATAGGACCTTGTCCAGGTGGGTCTTGAATATCTCCAGAGAAGGAGACTCCCAACCTCCCTGGGCATGCTATTCCAGTGCTCCGTCACCCTCAGAGGGAAGAAGTTCTTCCTCGTGTTCAGATGGAACTTCCTGTGCTTCAGTTTGTGCCCATTGCCCCTTGTCCTGTCACTGGGCACCACTGA
>Ga0065711_1040108_pt1 | contig 17239 bp, 5 predicted proteins | sample Hoacrofraction12_FD_59098 | JGI IMG/M metagenome (GOLD analysis project Ga0065711, IMG submission 59098) | Hoatzin crop microbial communities from Cojedes, Venezuela - Epithelial fraction 12 v2 (version 2) | ecosystem: Host-associated > Birds > Digestive system > Esophagus > Crop | place... | reverse complement strand
AGCCCAACTCTCTCAGCCTGTCCTCATAGGAGAGGTGCTCCAGCCCTCAGATCATTTTTGTAGCCCTCCTTTGGACCCGCTCCAACAGTTCCATGTCCTTCTTGTGCTGAGGGATCCAGAGCTGAACGCAGTACTCCAGGTGAGGTCTCACCAGAGCAGAGTAGAGGGGCAGAATCACCTCTCTCGACCTGCTGGCCAGGCTTCTCCTGATGCAGCCCAGGACACGGTTGGCCCTCTGGGCTGCCAGCGCACGTTGTCAGGTTTGTTCAGGAAAAAACTCCTGATGGCCACATTGATAGTTTGCCTGTCTCCAAGATTAAGCAAAACAATGTCTATATCTGGGTTTTGGGCTGCTCTGATGAAATGCTTTGTTGTTGGGGCCCATGTCTTACAGGAAGTGGTCTTCAGGGGTTGGGATAAGGGGACTTGTTATATTAAGATAAGGGCACCCCATATTGCATGAGAGTTTTTTATCAAAGTTTACAGTTATGAATTTTTTTCATGATTTGAAGGTAGAACAAACTTGCAGACCACTTCTTTCTCATTTGGATAGCATAAGATCCATAAATATTCCCTTTTCTGCCTCACTCTTTAATATCTGTATACAGATGCCTGTATCCTGTCAGTTCTCCAGATGGTGCTGAACATGCTCCAACACTGAACACGCTCCCTCCAACCAGGGCAACTGAGCCCAGCAAGTTGGAGCTGGCATACCCAGATGCAGGGACACTCTGTAAGTGATGTTATAATTATCTCCCTCCATTTTTAGACTACAGCTTACTGAGCTGCTCCGGGCTGCATTATGAAGGGGAGCATCTGGAAGAGCTCAGAATAGGCAGGTACCTAAACAAGACCAATCAAAACACTAAGCAATGGGGGATAACAGTTAAAAGCATTCAGAAGTATGAGTAGATTTAGACAGAACCGGATAGATAGACACATGGCCTTCTAACACTGAAGAGGGATTTATTTCCTTCTGAACTTGCCAGTGAATCATGTACATTGGGTCAGGTAGGAAATGGTCAGCACAGCAGGCAACTGCAAAAAGACTGGGCTAGTAACCTGTGTTCAGATATAAAAAGATGCAAATTCCAACAAGACTCTTTTCATCATGGGATTCAGTGCTACTAAACTGATGGCTCCTGCCTAAAAGACCAGTTTGTATACAGAGTTGCTACAAACAACTTCCTAACACAACTTCTTAACCTCAAAATGAATAAACTTACTGCAAAATAGAGTTTCTTCTATTCCAGACAAGGTTAGAGGCCTTATCTATTTGCTTTGTGTATTAGAAAACAGTGAAGTGTAAAAGAAACTTATGTGTGTAAGTAAGCCACTTAATAGTGAACTAATTAAATTGTTCAGATTTGGCTTTTCGGGGCTGAGACATGTTTTTATAGTGTCTAATAGTCTGCAAGCACAAGGTCCAAAATATGTTGCCACCAAAGTACCTGGGTTTTTTGCTTGGTTGCTCAGTTGCTTGGTTGTTTGACTGTGGTTACTTTATTAATAGATCCATACCACGTACCACATATGGCCCTGGAAAGATCATAGCTAGAGGGAGTGGCATTGGTTTATAAAATAAATTTTGAGTGCTGTTATTGATTTCTCTTCCAGAAAATATGTTTAAACGATGGCAGTCTTGAGAACCCTGATAGATTGGGAAATAAATCGACTGGTTCATACATTTGTATGACATATTTTTTACTTTTTGAGGAGCTCATATAAGCAGAAGATGAGCAAAATCAAACTCTGATTAAGTGCTTTGAGCTCCAACACATACATTTGCAGCCAGTGGTTGAAATTGAATATTAAAAAGTGATCTGCATTTTTAGAAGCACCTGTATGAAAAAAAAAAAGGGTAAGAGGAAGTCCCACTATTTTCTCTTATTTCCGTATTTCTTTCTCATGAAAGAAGATGGGTAGTGTACTTGCATGTGCCAGGTCATTTTACCCAACATTTGTACTTGTATAGCCAGCAATTACAGAAAGTTGCAGGACATCCAGAGACTCATAAGAAGCCTCTGCCTCTTCTGGTAAAGTATAAATGGACTCCAACGAACAAATATTTACTCAGATCTGTGAGTCACAGATGCTGTCACTTCAGGTTACAGCTTTGTCTTCAAGCCTGCAAAGCGCATCCAGTTCATATTTACCAACTACAGCAGTCTGCTGCATGTACTTTTTTGCTTTTCTCCAAAAGTAGAAGCTCTATGACTTGATTCTGTGTCTCTTTTAGGTAGAGATCATCAGTTCTATAAAGAATTTTGTGATGTATATTTAAGAAAGTAGTTAACTTTTCTAATATTTAGTATGAGGAAAAAGAGCAAGATTTGGCCTGTTTGTTATTTTTGTGCCTGATCTGGATTTGACATGTTCTTGCACTCAGGGACTGATCCAACACCTACTGACGTTAGTGGTAGCATTGTGTTCTTTTTCCATAGTAGGTGCTCTCAAATTACTTTATTTGTTATGTATTAATATAAAATACTTTCTCTTGTGTTCATCAAGAGACTTGAGAAAATTACTGTAAGTAGAAATAAAATTATTTGTGTCAAAAATGTAAAATTAATAAAAAGTGTCTTTTCCAATTCAATTAGCATGCACAATCTTCAAAAGATTAGTAGTTTAAAATACTCCAATGGTTTAGAAGACATGACTGCATTCACAGGGTATAATTTTTGGTGATGTGGTATGAGAGTTGCTGTCTGCTGTGTGTAATGATCTGTGACCACAGACAAACTGACCCCAGGATCATCAGCCAACCGCAAACACAGCACTGGGGTATAAATGTGGCTTCCAAAACCACAAACCTCCACCCGCTGAGCTAAAACAGCGACTCTACTAGATCAGCTAATAGAGAGGACTGATGAGCAAACACATGAGGAGGTGCATCATGTTTTTATTGCAGCACATGTGTACTTCAGTGATCACATCATTAGCAGGTACCAGAAGGTTAAGCAAAATAAAAGCTTCTCACACACAGACAGAGGCCGTACAGAGAGAGATCTATATTTGACAGCAGCCTTGGGACATGCTTGGTCCCTTTGTAAATAGACGAGCATTCTCCCTGGCTAGTGTCCGCTTTGGAGCCTCTTCTCAGCTCTGCCTAATTCATAATGATTCAGTGTTTTCTGTCTTCATAGCTAGAGGTGGAGTGCTGTGATAGAGCCAAATAAACAGGAAAGTAGTGGACTTACTGGAGAAAACTAAAGGTTCAAAAGGCAAAGCAACAAAGTTGCTAAACCCATGACTCTTATCTGGGGGGGGGGGAGGAAGAACAAAACCTAAAGAGGGAGAATGGGTATAATTTTCATAAACCAAGAGATGTTATTCAGCATTACCAGCTCCAACAATGAACTCCTTTCTTGCCAGGTTTCCATAAAAGCAAATTAAAACTGGAGAAAACAAAATGCTTCATCTGGCTATCCTTCATCAGAAGCCTCTGTCACACTTCCCAACTCACTTGTGCTGCTATTATAATAAACTTACTCAGGGACAATATTTACAAACTTTCAACATCAAGGTTAAAAATGAAGTGAGGAGGAAGGTGGAAAACAAGTCATCTTTGGTGGAAACTCTGGAAGACTGAAAGATTCACCACAGCTAAACAGAGCTTTGCAAACTGGCCTACAAGTATTTAAATGCTTCATCTGACGAAACCCATATAGGATTTAGGATTCTCTCTGCCATAATTCCTTGTATTTACACACTACATATTTTTTTAAAAAGCAGATGATGCCATTTTGTTGCAGAAATGTGACTAGCTGGAAATAACTGGGTTAAAAAACCACTGGAAATAGAAACCATCAAAACATGTACTCACATTCTCCCTGAATGTTTACATCAAAATCTCTGATCCCAAAGGATCTGAAATGAGTCTGTTCATCTTGTTCAATCAGCTCTGTCCTGAGTTTTGTTGAGGGGTCTGTGTTCCTCAGAGATGTTTGTCAGAAAGCTTTCAAGTAATTGTGGTGAAAACATTATAAAACTAACAAGTAAAAGCCAGACCTTCAATAGGTATAAAATATCAGAACTCTATAGATCCTGCCATTCTGGATCAGGAGGAAATAGAGTTAGCTCAGGTGGAACCACTGGGAAAAAAAACAAAAATATCTCTGTTTTCTCTTCCCATCCCAGTCTTATGACTGCCTGATAAATTGTTGTCTGACCATTAGATACTCAATGGCTACTTGAGCAACTAAATTCCAGAAAAACTTTGTTTCAATTCAACACTGGCAGTTACAAAACCACCATCTATGACTATCAAAACTTGGCTCTTTTGGAGCCTATATTTCCATTACTAATGTTGCTATGGTACCAAAATCTTTTTACTAGGTATGTCCATATCTGTCTGTGATCTGACAGCAGGAAACTGCAGAGTTCCTTTCTCTTAGCTCAACTCCTTCAGGGCTCATAAAATATCCATTCCTTCGCTTCTCTCAAAATACAGTTTGATTTGGTAGATGATCATGCTTATCAACACCTCCCCATGCCCCCACCTTCCCATGCATTCCCAAGCTAGCTGAAAGAGTAATTCCTGTTTTACTCGATAGGCCAGTCATTAAAGCTCTGAGTGCTTTTAATATTTTTGATCCCTCCTCCGCCAGAAGTTTTTTCCCACTCCCAGAAGACAACATAAACTGCCAGGTTGTGGTATATTCCAGATGATCTCTGTGCCACTTTCTTTTGTAGTTCACAGTGAATATTTAATTTTATGTTGAAGCAGAAAAGGCATGAGAAAGCAAGAGTGATTGTCCAAGGCGTTAAGGGACTCCCTGGAAAGGGCAGACTGGGACCCTTTACTTACTCAAAGAAATTATTTCTATAAACTGGAGAAGCTTCACCAAGGCTATGGTAGAGCCTTGCACTAAGTCATTACATTACAGCAGCATTGTGGAGCTGTAGTTCTAAGCTCCCTTCAGGCAAGGAAAGGGACTAGACTTTGAAGCCTGTCATACCCAAAACAAGGGCACTGAGAAGTGACATAGATATCTATTACTAAAACCATATCCTGATCTGGTGTTTTGGAAAAGACTGATCTGTTCATATTATCCACTTGGATTGAATATCAACCAGAAAAGTCCTGAGAGTTTATAATTTTGCCTCCAGTTTAAATTTAGCAGTCAAGTTATTTATTCCAGTAATAATACTTATTTTTCTGGCTTATGGAGTTAAAAAAGGCTATTTTTGATGATTTGTACCTTTCTAAAAATAGTCAATAGTAATTTTGGATTTATTTTTTAACAAAATTCTCTAAATCATTGACTGAAAAATATGTACTAGTATTTTGTATACATAGGGTAATATACCTAATGTGTTTATACAGTAACAAAATAATCTCTCAAAATATTGTACACAGGAGCAAGGGCAGAATTATTTTTATGAAGAAACTTATAAGTTTTCCTAGTTAAACAATTTGGGTCATGCTATGCTTAGGGGTTAGCAGAGGAAATAACAACAAAAACATTCCTTTGGAAGTTTTGAATGATACCCGTGAAGTTCCAGGAATTTGTTATCCAACGCATTCAGTATATTCTGGAAGAAATTAGTAACATAAATCTGAGATCAAAAGTGTTCGTCACTCAGGAACAGTCAGTGTCTGTTCCCAAGAGACAATTAATAGCACTAAATTCTGCTTTTCTACCTGATAAGCCATAAAAATATGATTATACAGCTCTTCACTAATGCCTCTGTAACAAGGTGCAGTTAGCTCAGTGCCATGGCAGGTTTGATTCCACTGATGGTTTCCTGTCCCTACATGAAGGATAGAGCTTTTTCAGTTGGTTGAGGGGATTTTTTCCCTTTAATGAACAGTGTGTTTATGATGTCCTTCTGCCAGCTCCAGGGGAATGTAACAGCTACAGATTAATGGCACGATCTCAAACAGAGGTGCTGGAGTATTATTAAAAGAGGCTGTCTTCTATTCAGCACTACAAATGGAGTCACACAGTGGAACTGCTGAGCCTTTTCCCTTTTCTGACTGCCTGGAGTTCCCTCCAGTCGTGGTGAGACGGCAAGGCAGTTGCCAAGGAGCTAACAATCTTCAAGATAAGCGGAGGGGCAGCAAAAAAAAAGGGAAGTGTTCAATTACCACCTTTTTTAGCTTTTATAGCAATGCTCAGAAGTAATTATACTGTCTGGTGTTAGAGGCATATGTCTCATTAACAGCAGTGTATATATTTATGTATGTTTTGGCAAAGGAGACTGAATTCCAGAATTTTACTTAATGACAACCTTACTGATGTTAACTTCACCCTACATTCTTGTGATTGCTCTTCATTCCAATATTTTCATACTTTTTTTCCTACAAATAACTCTGTTGGAAATACAAGATTGTTTTGAAACCAACTATTATTTTCCTTTTAAAATAAACATCTCTTTGCATTTGTCAGTAGGGGACTTGCTTTGAGCTTACCCATGGTTTTCAAACTGTTCCTTCAGAGCACTTCAGGTCCAAGTTTTCCCTGTGCGTGCAGCTGATCCACAGAAAATGAAGCCCTGTAAGAACCACACCAAAAACAAGGAGGTTCAGACTCCTACTGTAGCCTCTACAGCACAGCACATTTTCCCTATAAATCCAGATGTGCTCAGATGTATTCACCTCTTAATAGAGCTAAGCAGATGCTTAAGTGTCCCTATGATGCTCTTACTGTGATTTCCTACTTCTTTCTCTTGTGAAGGGCTTAATCACACCACTTACCTGATGAACAACTGACTGTAAGAGCAAACGTCCAGGATAAGGTTTAGCACAAAGCAATGATGTCACGGACAGAAATATCCTTGATTTCATTTTGTCCCAAAGGTCCCATAAATAAAGTGTCTGCTGGAATGTGACTGGTAAGCGTTTCATTTACCCTACTTTCTAAAGGGAATTTGCACTCTGAGTAAGCACGTTTGTTCCTGAATGTTCTAGGATGGCACTCTGCCCTCTTACCTCAGCATCTTTTTTTCAGGAATATCAAACCTATGGATGAAAATTTTGTGAAATTAAGCTCTAACTGTTTTTCCCCTATACCATATGAAACTTATTATGCTCACTGAATCTGTCAGAAGGATCACTTGGGCTTTCACAAAGGGCCATCAGACAAATTGTTTTTGTAAGTTGTAGGCAGAGAAGCTCAAGCTGGACTCCTAAAGCTACTATCACAGCTTTTTACTCTTTTGCCATTTTGTCAAACTTCTGGTTTTATTGTGTGAAGAATGGCATTCTACTTCCAGAAGAAGTATTAGGTTTTGTACAGTCTACTATTTTATAGGATTTTGTAATATTTGATTATAAGATATGTTAATAAATAATGAGAGGAAACATAAATCAGTGAAATTTGAAGATTGCACAACTAGAATGATGAAACTGGAAGAACCATTAACACTCCAGCAACAACATAAAATAAGATGCATTGCATAATCTCAACACTTTGTATTGCTAGTCCAACACAAACATCCCACAATTAAGCAGCAATAAAAAGCATATAACATATATCCTGGCTAATACAGATTCTGAAAAGATTATTCTTGTATTGTCTGACTTGATACGATGACAGCTGTAATACTGTATCCCATGGATTTACACATAGTTGTCTAGAACACTTTTTTTTAAGGAAAAAGAGTGGGTGGTGAAATTACCTTTGTTTAGTCATGTTGATTTTCACATGATCTTCAAGATACTCACACCTTATTAAGTAGACAGAGAACAAGAAGCCTCATTATGTGGTGAAACCTTAGTTTAGACACTGCGATTTTTATCTTCACATTTTCAACTCATATGAATGTGGTATGGTCTCTCCACTAAAGGTGCAGCATTAAAGCTCCCACATATGGACTCATGTTAGTAACAGAGAAGGAGACCATAGCCAGAACACAAAAAAGCAGTTTGAATAACATTTCAAATTTAACCCATTCAATAAATAGCTCTTTTGTTTAAAAGCAGCATAGATATGAAAAAATATCGTGAGCCACACAGCCTTTAACAACACTGATTTCAAATGTGTCGTATCCCCTTATCCAGCATTATGGTTCTCACTTTCTCATCCCTATAACTCCCCAAAATATTTGAATCTGTTATTTATTAACTCACTGAATTCACACTACAGTGGTCTATAGGGACTAACTCTTCCCTTTCTAAATACAATTCCTTCTGTCTAATCAAAATGCCTTATATCACTTTTTCTTTTCTATGTGCAAATGCAGGCGGTGGAGGGAAGGTTGTAAGTGGCAGATGATGGCTGGATGCCACTGTAATATTGACGACAAAGCTGTGAGCTTCTACCCTCTGCTTAAAACAAAGTACATGAACACCACATGGTGAAACCAGAGGATTATGACCCTGCCTCCTGCCCTGAAAATCTCCCCTGGTAGGCTAAACATCTGAAAGTTCAAGTTTGACCAATATTTTGTTTTCCAAAATAAGGGTTGATTGAATTAGTGGTTGAGTGCATGAACGAACAATCTCTTCTGTAAAACTCCTTTAGCAGCTAATTGCTACAGTTCCTATACCCTATTGAATAAAAGGTAGAACTTATTCCTGTTGGCCATTCTCATTTTCTGAAGGCTGGCCATAGCAGGCCTCTTTGTCCCACCAAGGTCAGTGACAAAGCCCCCTCCAATCTCATTGCCAGCCCTTGAGGCTGAACTGAAAGACTGAATATCCTCAGCTACCAGAAATAGATGCTGGCTCTGAATTCTGCAGCAGGACAGCAAGAAGATGAGTAAGCAGAGAGGCAGACAAAATATCTAGATCTTCTAGTTTCCCTCTTCTACAGGTGTGAAAACCAGGGGTGTCTGTGCTGAAAGGAACTGAATAAAGGCCAGTGGTATAAAACTGGTGTAAGATGGTGAGAACCTGAAATGAGAACGCTAGAATTCTCCTACATTTCTTTTAACAGGAGCTGGTTTTAGGGGAAGGAAGAAAGGAAGCCAACAGCCAAGGAAAGAGGTGAGATGTCTTAAAGATGAAACTGGGCAGCAATGCATGTTGTCCAACATGCATACTGGAGGAAGCAAGAGCCATGCCTTACCCTTTGCCCCTCTGGGGGACACATTTCAGTCTAACGCTGGCTTCATTTTTACTCTTGTTTTTTTCTTCACTAGCTTACAGTGGGAAGAGCTATCATATAGTAGAAATTAGAACTGGAAAAGACCCATGAGATCATTCAACTGTCTCCCAACAAAGGCAGGACCAGTCTTAACAATATATAGCTTTTCTCTTTTGTTCAGTACTGTCTTGTGCTTCATGTGACTGTCTTATCTTGTACCTTCACTGCATTTGGAAAAAGTACTGTGTATTTGAACTACTCTGCTGCACTTTTCTTCTGTAAACTTTGGCTTCCAAGACCATTTTCTTTTTAAAAAGGGGTGAAATAAATCTTCTGACCCTGACTGGCTATTAGAGGGCTGAATATTTTTCAAAATGAAAAGTTGAAATAACAGTCCTAATGATAGAGCGATACTGAATGTGGGAGAAAGTTTATTTTGGTATGTAAAAGGGGGCCATAGAATTACAAGGTACAGGGATTAAAAAGGATTTTACCAAAAAATGGTTTATCTCTGCCAGCAGATAATCTAAGCTAGAGGTTTCTTTTAACTGTCACTTCAGTTAAATCTAATGGGCATGTTTCCATCATCTTTATGTTTATTCTGCCTCCTACCTTTTATGCAATGCCTCTTTCTCTCACTTTCTCTGATTTCTGCCTTCTGTTGGCTTCCAGGCTATATGCCTGCTTTCTTCTCATCCTGCTATGCTGATCAAATCCTGTAGTTGTATCCTTACTTCTTACTCCTCCTTACTCTTATTGATCTACCAGATTCATTTTTTATACAAAATCTGTCAGCAAATTTTTCTATGTGCAAACAGTTTCCAAACTGTATTTTTTTATTTCTTCCTCAAGTTCTAATCCCTATATCCAGTCAGATTTATGTCTTTTCCTTTGTCTTTAAAATCACCTTGTGATTCAGGGATCGAGTGAGAGAAATCACAGGAAAAATCCGTAAGGCTCTTACTTTGCCCTTTTTAGAACATATAGAGTCTAGGTGCACAGTCCAGATGTATGTAGATCTTAAACTTCTGAAATACAAGGGGAAGCTACTTGCTGAGGGAAGTGACAGGTGGGTTTTTTTGAACATATCTGAGTCTGCGCATGTGGAGTCTCAGAACCAGTTCAAGAAAATGTGGAAGATAAGCTGCCTTCTAATAAGTGAACTTGTGTTGCTTCTCAAAAAATGTATGTCTCTAAAAGGACATTTCTATCTTGCTGAAGGATCAGCAAACTATTCAGGGAAAAAAGAGACCCAAAAGCTATTTGGTATAGGTTTGTCTATTTAATTTTCAGTGGACCACATCAAGAATGAGACTGGCCAGATGCTAAGATCTGTAATCTCTTTCCTCTTTATCTACGTAAGCTATTTATCCAGCTGTATTTAAGCAAGTTTTCCTGAACCTTTCTTTATGAATGTGCATCTTTTTGTATTTCAGCTGCTAATGTTGCCATTGTGTTGTTGACTATCCTCACAGTCACCTTACCTCCTAATTCAAAGTGAAATAACAGCTACAGTCTTGATTTTTAAGTGGAACAAATTTACCATCCCATGGCTTTGTCTAGAAGGAACAGAGAAAGCACAAGACAGAGAACTTGGTTTGGATCCCATCTCTGCCTCCCATGGTTCAGACAGAGTGTAACAGTTTTGGTCTTCACTATGCCCTTAATACAATTGCTTCCTCAGGGTTTAGACTCTGACTTTTTGTAGCTACCACTTCCTTCATTGCATCTGTATTATAGGTACAGTATAGTTTTAAAAAAAATTGATTCTGACTAGTGATTAATTTTGGTAGCCAGCAGTTGGTTTTGTTGTTGGAGATAAACTGGGAAATTTTTCATCTTCTTCAGAATGTCAGGAAAAGCCAGATTGGTGGAGGACTTGGACCTGAATTCTGATCATCTCTGTGGGAGCATTTTAGGTCATTCCAAGTTCTAGCTTGTACTGAAAAATAAAAGAGCCAACTACCAATAGCAAAAGACAACTCGGATCTTGCTAGTGGACCTTAAATCTAAGTAGAAGTCCTGATGTATTGCCCTGTGAGGTCCCTATTCCACTACATTTTCTACAAAAGAGGAGGGGAGGAGAGTCAGGGTGTTAGAGACTGTGGAAAAGCTGCTTTGTGATGACACAGTAGAAGCAGCACTCTAGCCTTGCTCTGGCCCTCCTCAGATATCATAAGGATTTTGTTAATGAAGTTGTGGCCTTCTCCATCTGTGTTCCTCCTTCTGAGCAGCTCTCACAGCCCCTAGCCATGGTGGCATGGCATGACACAACACACATGGCTGGGCGGAGCTGAGCCAGCTTCCACTGAAGTCACTGGCAAACTTTGCTGTCTGGGCTAGTGCCCGATCAGATCAATGGAGTCGTGCCTAAATGAAAGCCCTTTAATTTAAGGGATGGGATAGAACAAGAAAGAACACCTCTGCTTATTAAAACATCTGCACGAACAAGAGAAAGCTTAGATGGTGTTACAAATAGAGTGGCAAATAATGAGAATTAGTCTTTTAACTGGTCTTATCATCCTGTTGCAATAGTTGCTTTAACAACAACACGGACAGCACTTGCACTTAGATTTTCCGATGGCAGGTTCTTCTCACTCTCTCTTCGTGGACCTGCAGCTTTCATAAACCTAGGTGCCAAGAGTAGTAGTGGAACGAGCATCAGCGCTCTCATTGCACAGCTCATGGGTAGACAGAGACATACAGAAGCTTTTTCTTTGGGTTTATCAGACCATGAACTCATTTGGCATCATTTAAATAAATGGCTCTCAAAGTGAAGCTTGCAGAGCGTTCACTGGTGGTCCATGAGAAATTAGCTCATGACATAGTGCATATTTTGCTGCCTTTCTCCTCTTTTCTAAAAAAGACAGCTAAAACTGCGTTGAGCACTTCTTTCCTAGTGCTGCTTCTCAAGGCAAGCAAATGCTGTACTGCTTGCAGGAATGTTATAGGTTTCTGAACGCATTGGTTAAAAAGATCTATCAGTCAGCATCTCCTGAAAGCTAACAGCTGGCCCTCCTTAACTATCTGGCAACCACCTGGTGCACAGCAATAAGAAATTATAATACATGTGTTCTTTTTTTAAAACATGACAAGGAGTCAATACAAAAACAAATCACAGTAATGCGTGATTATTCCAACCTTGGTTTGTGCACAGTCAGCATGCTGAGATATCCCAAGCCAAGAGGATTTTTTCCTTGCTTTTAAAGAAAGATTTATTCATAAGGGTGAAGAGGGAAAATTCCCAACATTTCAGCCCTCAGCTGGCTTTTGTCAAGGGTTTCTAATGCACACACATGGTGAGGCTTGGCTAAGGCACAGGGGAAAAAAGTTATGAAGTAAATTCTATGGATTGATATATACTCTTTGCAGTAATGCTAAGATTTGCCAGACTTCTCATGGATGAGGAATGTGAAAGCTTAGGAGTATATGCAGGTCTGCATATACTTCTGCATGCACAGATAAATAGCACAGTCTTTGCTTTGCCACCGTGACTTTATTATTGTATTATCTTACTTTGCCATTAATTCCACCAAATAGAGTCAGTAACCCTTTCAACTACACAGCTGGAATAAAAGTAATAAAACCCAACCTCAGTGACCCTAGCACTAGAGAGCTATCTGTACGGTAAGACTCATGCTTATCTGGGTTAGGCATTCCTTCATTTCAAGTTTTAAAAATGCCCGAGAAAGAATACTTATCATCATGCTTAGCGAGCACTTTGGTTTATTTCTGCTTCCTTTTAAGAATTATTTTCTGTGTGAATGAATAAGGTGAACACACGCTTCAGAGCTAGCTTCTACCCAGATGTTTTGGGGGGTCGCCCAGCCTGTGTAATGTTAGAGAGAAAGTGATATCCCTCCTCAGGTGAGGCACATCTTGTTCCACAGCGAGTGGTGGGTTCTAGTCTGTGTTCCCGGGAATGCTGCATTTTATATTCTATGTTTAAAAAGAAATGCATAAAGTTATTAATTTCGCATTCCAAAATCACTGCCTACAGCAACCCCAGTCCTGAGAGGAGGCACTGGGATTTGTAACTCTTCTAGCTGGGTATCCAAACCACCACTGTCATTTTCACTTGGGCCTCCTGCATGGCTCCTGCATACTTGGCTGTGCAGCAGAGGTTTCTTATTTCTTGTCTACCTGCCTTTTGACAAAGCTTTTCTGCACAAGTAAACTATGTGCCTTGTGTCTTCACTGCTGCATGGACCTCCACCCCCTACCTCCACTGTGATGGCAGACCAAAAGATCTTGCTGGCACACCATCTCTCCAACATTGGCATGCTGCTCCCAGCCTTATCTCTAGCCAGCCTGCTTTTACCCCTTTCCCCCTTCTAAATCTAGTTTATAGCTCCTTGAATGAACCCTGCTAACTCATGTGCAAAGATCCTTTGCCCCCTTTGAGACAGATGTACCCCATCTGTTGCCAGCAGGCCTGGTGTCATGTAAACTGACCCATGATAAAAAAAAAACAAAATTCTGCTGGTGACACAAAGCTTAGAGCCAGGTATTAATCTGCTGGCTTGTCCTGTTTCTTCCCTTGTCATTCACTGGAACCGGAATGGTAGAGAAGAACACCACTTGTGCTTCTGAACTAGTCCTCCCAAGGCTCTGAAGTCTCTCTTGATTGCCCTTAGACTTCTTGTTGCAACTTCATCACTGCCTACCTGAAAAAACAGTAATAGAGAATAATCTGAGGGCCATACCATGCTAGGAAGCTTTCTCTTCACTTCTTTAACCCGGGCCCGAGGGAGGCAGCATACTTCCCTAAGAAGTGGGTCCGGTCTGTGTATTGGGTCTTCTGTTCTCTTCAGAAGGGAGTCTCCTATGACAGTGACCCATCTTTTTTTTCTCTTTGGAAGCAGCTTTGACGCAGGGCATAGGCTGACTTAACCTTGGCAATGTCTCCAAGCTGAATGAGCTGTCATCCTCATTATTATTTGGTTCCACTTGCCGACCCTCATACCTGTTATGCAAGGGCACCTGGAAAGTTGGGGTAGTCACAGAGGAGAGGCAAATAGGTGGGATGTTTCCCATCTATGGCTCTTGAGGTGCGATAGAGTTTGAAAGGTATTACATTCAGACCTTTTGATGGAGCTTTGTCATACAAACATCAACGCTATTATGGTGTGAAGGTTTCATGATATGGCTGTGAAAGGAAGTGAAAAAGACTCTAGAGATGTAAACACTGCAACATGATCTCAAGGTTCAGCTGCAGGATCCATGTGTCTTTGTTCAGCAAGGAAATAAAAGTATTCTGGGACTGCCAAACACATCTTCTGTTTTGAGCCACTGTTGGAGCATCCCTTGCCCCCAGTTCACTCAGCTATATTATTCCCAAGCATTACATTTTGGTATACAGTTCTGTGTGACTACACTGGAGTTAGAAGAATGGGTAAAATAAATATGCTCAGTATTTTACTTACTTTATTTATTTATTCTTATTTTTGCTTAGCGACATACCCAAAATAATCAGACAGATATGTAAAAGAAGAATGTTTTCCACTACCTGTGAAGGGAAAAATCCTTCAGGTGATGGCTAATGCCAAATATTTTTCCATGACTGATATATCAGCAGGATTCTGGCTTTGTCCATAGGAAAAAAGACTACATGTCTGTGCACGTTCAACGCCCCCATAGGGAGACACTGCTTTTTTGCAGACTGCCATCACAGTTATGTTTTGCACGTATGTTTTTCACTGGAAAATAGAAAATGTTGGTGGCATACAGCATACCAAACAGAAGGTACACTTTCTGCTGGAGAGAAGTGAAGAAGAGGATGAGCAGAAGCTCATGCAGCTATGGGAAGAGCTGTGATTTTGAGAAAAGCTAAAAAGTAAAAACACCAATTCTGTGTAATAAAAATAGCAAACATAGGGTGAAGTTTATATGGCAAGATCTGCAGGTAGATCACAGTAAGTATGAGGAATTCGTCAGCTCATCTGATCCAGCAAATAAGGAGGAAATACAAAGACTCTTTGAAGAATGATGCAGAAAAAAGAGTGCCGAAATTAAATTCAGCATAAAGCAGCAAGACAAGGGTCCTACAGTGCCTAAATGAACATAAGTATGTTATAAGTTTAGAGAAGACAAAACAGTACTCAAATAACGCAAATTATTGATTCACTTCCTACATGGATATTAGCACATCCCTCTCTGTTCTCTGTTCTACATTCTACTACAACTGTATGGTCAAGTGCAGACTTATCTGTCATGGCTGCTAATAAAAGTTCATTTCAATGCATCCAGTCACAGAGGAGACTTTGGATGTGATCTGGGTAGAAAAATCTCCCATCATCATGCAAGTTCCTTGTTGGTTGAAACTACCATCACCTCACTGTTGCTAATGTCTACAGAAGACTGGGAAACTGCACTCTAAGTCTGTAAATGCAGCAGTATGGACTGCAAATTGAGCAAGACTTCAGAGGGTTTGGGGCTTACAGACATACTTTCAAACTTTTTTTGACAAAAAAATGAGGTGGAGCAAGTCCAGTGCTAGATTTCACAGACAAATTCAAATAAACCAGTCTTGCCTCAGATGAAAAGGGAATTCATAATGATGGAGCTAGAGCTCAGGATGAAATCCCACAGAAAGATAAAAAAAATTATAAGCACTGCCAAGTTGAGAAAATATATTCTCAATCTCTATTACCTGTTCAGGAGAACTCTTTGTTATTTTCCGTTACATATTTTCATGATGTTGCTGGAAAGGCCTGTCACATGCTTAAGGAATGCAACTACTAAGATAGTCCCCCAGTCAAACATAAGGGGCTATGTTAAAGTCACGGGAAAAATTTGCCTGGATGACTGAGTAATTTTCAGGTTATTGTGTTACTAAAGTGAAAAAAAACAAAAAGAAAAAAAAAAAGTCAAATAATATCATACTAGTGTCTCTGATGTCAAAGTCATTGGGGACTTGGAGGATTAGAGATGAAGACAAACCCAAAAACTCAGTATAACTGAGCTCTCAGGTACTGTGTGATTTCACGAGAAGGAAGCTGTCTGCCTCTCTCTGAGATTGTAAATGGCTGGGACGCCACACTGCTTATATCTGGATATATGGAATTGTCACCGTGTAGACATATACCCTGATGGCATGGTAGATATTTTCTCAAAAGAATAAAGGAAAACTGAATCTCCTAGTTTACATGAGAGGTTCTCAGACTGAAAATAACCACTGTGCAATAACATAAAGGAAATCCAAACCATGGCACTACTATAACAGGTGGTCTTGCTGCCTCCTGACAACAGCTCCTCCTGTTTAAGCCTCGGTTTAGAGCATCTCATGCTATGTCTGAACTGTGGACTCTGCGACTGATTTCAGGTTCCTGCACCTGAGATCACACACCCCAACTACATCCACTCTCAATATGGGGGTGAGAGTTACATACACATCAGCTCCCCCATGTCCTGGTTTCTATAGGTGAGAAATCAAAGTGTGCAGGCCTGATGGACATCATGGTTAGAAAACTGGGAGACAGACAGAGCACCAGTGGGAATCTTCAGTGGTCTGTTCTGTCTCAGTCTCAGATCGAGATACACTGGCAACAGAGAGAAAATGCAAAAAAATATACTGGATTGATGTGCTTTAGCGTTGTCTTTCCAAAAACTGCAGACCAATTCACAGGTCAAGAGAAAGGTGGGAGAGAACTGAGATGGGAAGAAAGAAAAAGAAACCAAATCAAGTCTTTCGAGAAGTAAGAAATTAGGCAAAACCACTGTACTTTTTGTTGTAGTCCAAACAGTACTGGGCTCATATCAGGGCGAGACGAACAACGACACTGAATATTGTTGGCCAGCTACTGACATTTGACATAATTCTGTTACAATTGCCCAGAGAGTGCCAACAGCTTGGGCTGTATTTATTCATAATTACACATATTAATTCCAAATTTCAGTGAACTTCCATCATCACAAACAGGTGTGATGAAAAGCATACCGTGTCATTAAATAAAAAAAAGCATACTGAAGAAAATGCATTGTGGTGTTCTGAAAGAAACTGCTCTTCCTTCTACTCCTTCCCATTTTCTGTGAGATTGCATCCTCCCAGCTGAATCTCTAAATTAGTGATGTATAAAAAACATTGTGTCATGCTGTCCTGGGTTTGGCCAGGACAGGGTTAATTTTCACTGGACTCCAGGAAGGGGCACAGCCGGGGGGTGGGGGCTGACCCCACCTGGCCAAACGGAGCCCGGTATTCCATA
>Ga0065711_1040106_pt1 | contig 17239 bp, 4 predicted proteins | sample Hoacrofraction12_FD_59098 | JGI IMG/M metagenome (GOLD analysis project Ga0065711, IMG submission 59098) | Hoatzin crop microbial communities from Cojedes, Venezuela - Epithelial fraction 12 v2 (version 2) | ecosystem: Host-associated > Birds > Digestive system > Esophagus > Crop | place... | reverse complement strand
CACAGAATCACAGAATGTTCGGGGTTGGAAGGGACCTCTGTGGGTCATCTAGTCCAACCCCCCTGCCAAAGCAGGGTCACCTACAGCAGGCTGCACAGGACCTTGTCCATCCTATCTATCAAGGGCTGTAGTCAAAATAAGAACAATCTACCATTTCTGTATTAACAGTGTCATTGAAAGTGAAAAAAGCAGCGCTTCAAAATGAAGTGATTGCTTCTGCTCCACAGTTACTTCCTTGAACCAACAAAATGGCTTTAAAATTAACAGAATTGATAGCCTGGGAGCAGAGAAACTCAGGTTAAGGAGTGTGTTAGGACTGGAACAGGAATCGTACTGCTGAAACCTTCCTGCTTGCTCATCCCTAAAAATGTGTCAGTGGATCTCACTGTAATAAATGTTGGTCCTTAGGTAAGAATAACATTGCCTTTGCTCATCTTTTTTGGAAGCTGCCTGAGCAGAGAGATCCTGTGAGCATAAATTAAAAGCTTATGAGTTAGGCTACTTCTGTAGATAGATGTGTGTGTATGTGTTTTGCAAAGTTAACTGCTGCATGATTGACAGCCTGTTTCTCTGAACTAATGTTAGATGTGTGCAGAGTGTAGGCATCCTGAGGTTTTGAAAAAATATTAATTGTGGAACTCCAGTTGCAAATGACATAACTATGTGCAATGCTTTTAGCTTACCCTCTCTTAATAAGGTTGTTTGCTGCCCTTTTTAAGGGTATGGTCTATATGGTACCTATTTTCATCATTCGGAGTATTTAATAATGTGAATTTTGTAGCTAGGAGCATTGGTATTTTATGTAATCTGTGATGAGAAAGATGATTTAACATTGCCCACAGCTACCTGGCTGGAGAATACAAAGAAGATAGATTTTCTGCAGAAGTGCACAGCAGTATAGCAAGAAGCACTGGGCACAAATTGGAACATGGGAAATTCCAGTTAGACATTAGGACTCTTCTTTTTTTTTTTAACCCCAAGGATGATAAATACTGGAACAGGTTACCCAGAGACATTATGGAATCTATGTCCTGAGAGGTGTTCAAGACTCAGCTGGACATGGCCCTGAGCAACCTGATCTGATTAGGTCTGCTTCGAGCAGGGGGTTGGACTAGATGACTTACAGAAGTCCCTCCCGCCCTAAATTATTCCGTGATTCTATGGCTGTGGCTAGCTTAGAAGTGTGTCTTGTATATTCTACTGCATAGAAACAGAACTATTTTTAAGTGTTTCCCATTTTAAGCTATATTTGGGTTTGAGCCAAACAATCAATATTTCTCCATGTTTGGGAGCCAAAGTACAAAAATACAAAATAGCAAAAACTAAAGTTGCTCAGTGTTAGAGTATCATTGAAATCTTGGCTGGTGGTACTATGGCACCAGCTGTGGAAAATGAAAGCACTGCTGTGAACGATTTGAATGTTGTGAGGGGGTGCTCACAAATACATGGTGCTAATATATTTTCTTAAGGCACGCTTGATTTGTCTAGCACTCTGGAAGGCAGTGCTAGGTCTTGCCTTCATGCCCTCTGGAATCTTTGAAATGGTGAAAACCAGTTGCAATGTAAGGCAAAAGGAATTCTGATGATGAAGCCAAATTTGCTGTAATACAGTACAGCTGTATTCACTCTCTAGTTTTGTAGGGCAGAGTTCAAGGCTTTTCACGTTATGGATAAAAGCGAAAATAGGACTGTATTTGATCATGAGAGACCATACACTCTTAAAGTGCACCAGTAGAAACATGGAATAAGTGAAAGTAAGATCTTGTCCCAGTATTGCTTTTGCTGAGCCTTCAGTGAAGCAGGCAAACAGATCAAAAAATGTGCATTGCCAAGATGAATTTATTTCAAAACAAAAAATGGTTACTTCATTTCTGCTTCATTCTTGAAGTTTGTTGCTATATCATCACCTCAGGGTTACTTCTGAATGTGTTCATTATTAAATAATAAATTATCAGCCAGCTGTTGACATATCTTAAGCTGGAGAGATAAATAGAGTGCTCTTCAGATAAAGATACTTTGTTTGACAGGGCCAAGATATATTTTCGGTTTGGGCAGAAACAGAAAAGAGCCAGTTAATTCAAATTCCATTCACTTCATCACCCAAGTTCGCTCACGTTCCTTGAAACAGAGGAAAATCAAACCAGCTGGCCATTTTAACTAACTCCACATCTATTGATGCCAACAATATTGTAAGGATATAGTGGGGCATGGGCATGGGACACAGAATTTCAAAGGCTTTAAGTCTCTGTTACTGAAACAAATTTCTTTTGTTTGTTCTTCTGGGAAGTGAACTCTTTCAGGTGGTTTTATTTGCTTTTATAGGTTGGAAATAACACTGAATTGCTGAACAAATACTGCTTTAATGCAGCTAGCCCAGTGAACCATTTCTGCTTATCTCCTTACTTCTCTCCAGTTAGGAAGTAGCAAAGAAACTATATAAATCTATACTTAGTAGTTACTGTCTTGCCTTTTCAGACTGCTTTGCAATGGTGATTTCTTAGGGGGATGTTAGACATAAACCAAAGGACTTTGACTGAACTTTTGCTGTGAAAGTAGGAGTTGAAAACTGGACACTTTTTTTTTTTTGTCTTGTAGCTAAATATGAACCATCAGTTAGAACTAGCTGGTATGAATAAGAGGTGGTAGCGGGGCTTATGAATTCTCACCTCTCTTCCTCTGTTACTCTATTATTAATTAATGTGACAGGAAAAAGAAGATACTTCACGTAATCCCTGGTAGATCCAAAGCTTGAACAAGTGTCCAGCTGAATATTTTGTGTATTGTTTTCTGTAGCTGCTTTCACATTTTAAAGATGTCAATTTCAGTTAGGTAATTTAGAGTTAAATTTTTTTAACATTTCAATGTTTATTTGCTCCAGGCTCCTGTTGCCTATACATGACCACTGATTTTTTCCAGATAGCCGGACTATGGTGCTCCCAGCTGAATTCTTTAGACCATTTGTAGCTATTTTCTTCTTTCTGAAGAGTAATCAGTGGCTGGTTCCTGTATGACGCAGCTGATTCATTAAGCTGTCTTTAAAAGTCTTTCTTTGCATAAGCCGAGAGTCCTTTCCCTAGAGTGATGCTAATACTGCAAGTGGTCTGATGCACTTGATGTAGTGCTTTTAGTTCAGATATGCTGTGCATGGTTTGTCCTGCTGGTTTTGACCATCAATTGACTTTTGTTGAAGAGAATACTTGCAGATCCATGTGGAATTTGTGCTGGCAAGCCAGGAGGGAAAGACTGACTTTCAGAGGTAGCTATGGGTCCCAGAATCTTTCATTTGGAGATGGCCTCAATGTAGAAGAATTACTCTACAAATGCAAATACTTAAGACCAGAGTTTCAATAACAGATGCCAAAAGCTGATACAAGTGAATATGAGTTAGGAAAATTCAACCTTGCCTTACTCTGTGCCTGCAAGTGTTCTTTTCTGTTTATAAGATGCTTTCACAATCTCTTTGCATTGGAATTAGAGAGCATCTAGTTTATCATTCAGCTCTTTCATCAAGGAGACAGGGACAGGGGGAAAGGTATTCTAAAATCGTAATATGACAAAGTTATTTTCTCAAAATTAAATGCATTCTTATCACAGTATCATAGCAGTCAAGTTCCTGTGACTTCCCTTGTCCATTCGATCATGTTTAATGAATGTTTATCTGAGTGGTGGCAAAGATAGAGATACTACTCAGAATGGGAATGCCTGCTTTCCCGGTTAGTTGTTCAGAATACTGTGAGATCAACACAAGTGAAATCTCTTTTGCTAATGGGCTCCTGAGATTAGTCCCCATTTACCAAGCTAATTGATATAAAGTCCTTCATATCTATACTGTGCCAGGCTGGCCCTCTCTTGATGAGAATGGCAGTGTCTGTGCAGCATATAGCGTTGAGCTCTCCTGAGCCGGATGCCGAGGACCTTCTGCACTGCTGTGCCCTCCCTGTATACCTCTTGTCAGCTCCAAGGATTCCAAGTGACCATGTGGGCCTTCCTCGTAGGCCTTAACATGAGTTGCCTTTTGTTACATTTTCACAGGAGGCTTTTTTGTTTGTTTTTAATTCTGACCAGTGTAGGGGAGTTGAGCTTAGTCTCCTGCACAAAGCTGTCTTTTCCTTTTAGATTCAGGAAATGCTGGAATTAGTTCATAAGGGTCCAGGTCTTCTTTGAACTGATGTGACTTCCTTGAGTCTGGAACATTTTAAGTTTGGTTTTTGGTTTTTTTTTAATTTATTTAAGAACTATTTCTTTATAATGTACTCTGCTATACCAAAGAGGGTTGCTTCACAGCCTTTTGTGTTTGTATTTGTGATGCTAAGAAGTATACTGTGTGTAGGTAGGCACAAAAGTAAGGTGATGGAAGAGTGCAGGGGCTCCTGGAAAGATGTTGGAGTGCTCATCTGTTGGCAGGCAGAAGAGCTGGACTGATGACCAAGTAGCACACTGACCTGGTTTGGGGAGAGATGTCATTCCCTGCAAAGAGTCCATACCAAGAGTGATCTACCATGCATTGATATTTCTACCGTGACAGAAAGCACTTCCTGTGCTTGCCGGCTTCCTTCTGTCCTCATCGTTCTTTGGTTTTTGTCTGCTGTGTAGCACTCTCTGGAACTCAAGTCCTCTCACTCAACAGCTATGGTTTCCAGCAAACTCAGGTTCTAATTTCAGTTGGGAACATTTGTTGCCTCTGGTAGAAAAACTTGTCAGTGTTGGCCTGGGTTGTGCAACTTCTGTCTACACAGTTCCAGAAAGTGGTCAGTCTCTGATAGTTATTGTTTTACCAGTTAAAATACATCCCTTGATTTCAGTGATTTTGGAATGCACACAGCCCATGGAAGGGAATGTGGTTTAGGCATACCAGGTGTAGTATCTGTGTTGTTGCTTTAGCACAGTTATTTTCCTTTAAAAATGTGCAGTTAAATAATACTGAAGAAGGTTATTTGTCTGCCTTGCCCTCTGGTGCTCTTTGGGTCAGGCTGCACCTTAAAGAGGAAAGGGAGAACAGCGCCCTTGCTGAGCTTGACTGAGCCCTCTCAGCTAGGGGAACTTCTGGGACAGAAAATGACTATGTTAAGAACATGGAGCAGACCCTGTAGCTAGATCTCCAAGGAGAGGAAAAGAAAGATTTTTCCTAAACACTGTGGGGCATCTGTAGTATTTGTTGCCATCCAGGCCGTCACTGAAAGGATCCTGTACTTCAAAGCAAACTAGAGGGAAAGGACCTGCCCTAACAAAACAGTGTTGGGAGGACAAGGATTTATTTTTAAAATTTTTAAGTTACTCTCCTTTTCTTCTGTTCTGCCTTATTCTCTGTTTTAAAAAAATACATTATTCCTGTTTATGTTCTGCTAGAACTGGCTTTGAGTTTAAAAGCTCTCTTAGTGGTTTTGATGTGCAAGCTATAAAGAAAAGGTCAAGGGTCCTACGAGGCTAGGATGTCTCCCAGATAAGGAAGCAACCACCACCCCTTCCCCTGTGATGGTACTGTACTGCTGAAAATATCAGAGTTGAGATTTCTAGAAGCCTTGCAGTCTTCTGCAACCTGGTAGAGTTGCCTTTGGAAAACTGATGGTTTCAAGGTGGAGTGCTTTTACTTGATCAGTCTTTAGATAAAGGAAGAGTCTCGTCAGAGGCACATGTTTTCCATCAGTTTTACTTATATGCTTCTTTCTATAAAGGGAAGAGGCGTGAAGTGTTTGGCTTAGGTCTTTACATTCAGTGTGCAGACAACTGCAGGCTCTCAACAGTACTACTAAATCAGGTTCACAGATTGGGATTGTGGCCTCTCAGCAACTCTAGTCATTTGAATTTCTCTAAAAAACAAAAAAAGGAGAGTACACTGGGCTGATACCAGAGAATCAATATGTACTTGTCTAAAGAAACTTTCAGTATCAGTCTGAAATTATTGAGAGAGAAAGGAAGAAAAGAAAGGAGTTAGAGGGATGGAGAAAAAGAGACAAAGAAAAGGAAGTCCAGTATCACTTGATCCTGTTATTTAATGACAGATCATACATCTCTCTGTTTTTCCTCAGGATTTAACTCCTGAAGTAAGGAGGTTTTGTCCAAATTTCAGTTTTTTACAGAAGAGTTAATTTCAGCTCTTATGATGGGGGAGATGCCTGAAAATCCATTGGGAATAAAAATTTTTATTTAGAGAATAAGAAAAGAAATAACAACACTATTCTAGTGCCAGTGTTGTAAGTTTGTGTAAAAGTAATTACTTTTTTTTTTTAAGCATTGACCTTCAACAGTTCTGAAAATATGATAAGGCTAACAGTGACAGGGAATATTAAAATTGGAAGTACCAAGGAAGGAAAAGCCAATCCTCCCTTACCCCACCAAGAGAAGACGAAACTCCTTTTTGTAGCCTAAAAAATTATTATTCTGTTATGAATTCATTCTGTGTTGTTATGAGTTCAATTTTTGTAGATGGATATACAAGATGTTTCTTGCTTTATGTGCTGGTCCCCTAGAAAGCATAAAAATGGATGTTTAAAGAAAGCTTCTTAGCAATTTTGAGTAAAGTATGTATGTTGGTTAGGTGTCTTGGTGTAATTCCAACTAGAAAATTACATTTCCAGCCCCCAAAAAGGTGGGGGGGGGGGAGAGGGGGAGGGAAGTAGTAGCATTTTTGTTTGGATCTGGTTACTGTGTATCCTCTACCCTGATCTAATTTGGCAGTGTGATTAACAGAAGTTTAAAATACATACTTTTACTAACAAAAAAAAACCAAAATCAAACTCGCAAGTTTTTCACCTATGGGTCCTATAGATGGCTAATACTACTATAACTCCCACATTTAAAGGAAAAAATACTTGCATTTTGTCCAGTTACTTCATGCACTTTTGTATTACTGCGATTGTCGAAGATGTTACAGCTAATGCTAGTGCTAAACTAATGATGGAAAAACAGACATGTTGGAAACCCCAGTTTTACATGACCGTTAGTTTACTTTGTTTCCAGGAGATTCCACCTTTAAGCAATTGTTCAGTTGCTTGCGACTAACAAATTAAACAGCCCTGTGTTGTCATATTGTCGTATTCCGTTACTGAATATATGATTACAAGGTAATACATTGTAATCTTTTCTTTTTTCACTCTTTCCTCAGTGAAAAGGCAGAGTCTGAAAGTTCAGATCAATGCAACAGATGACACCGTTTGCATGAGGTATCTTCGACCAAGTCAAAACACCAAACTAGAAGGTTTTGTCCTGGGTTATGGAAGTAACTTCTTCTCTAATCAATACATTCCTTTACCTTCAGAAGGAAAAACGTCCATAACAGAACTTGGTAAGACATATTTGCTTTGCATGCTAATGTTGTCAAGCATTGTGGAAAGAAGAAGTGAGGACAATATGAACCTTTGGGTTTCTTTCAGATGAAAGTGGAATTACAAGATCCTTCGAGGAGAACAAATAATTCTTGTTGTTTGGAGAAGTTCGCTACTGGTATTTGTTTTGAGGATTTTCGTTGTGCTAAGAGATGGTACTATACTAGACCACATCACAGATCAGATGGGATGATTTACCTAAAGTTGCAGCTATAAAGTAGAATACAAGGGAGCTGTGCGTGTTTTTACCAAATAGTACACAAAGCAATTAAATAGTTTTGAGAACTGTGTGGTCAATTCCTTTTGCTAGAAACATTTGTATCAAAATGAAGCCTTTTCAAGGAGGGACCTGTTCCAGTTCTACATGTTACAGAATAATCTTTAACTTCTATGTCAGAAGTTACAGGTGGAATTCCAAGAGCTGTTGTATGGAAGAGATTAAAGCACATCAAGAATATTATAATACTGATGCCTGGGATAGGGAGGAAGAAGGGAATTTGGTTGTCCTTTTGACTTGGGCTTATGGAAGTCTGGGCAGGATAGTAAACAGCAGAACTGGATTAGTTAGAGTTGTCTGATAAATGATTAAAACATTGACTTATCAGCACCTGACCTTTTAAGATATCTGTTCAATCTCTGAGGATTTTCCTGTTGCTTTCTTTAATCTTTTCTAGCTGAAATGAATCTGGGTTGCCCTCATCATTGTCATGCCAGTGATCTTGGTGTAAAACAGAGGGGAAGAAAGGATGCATAAGCATTGAAGTAACAATTGCCATCTTTTCAATATGGTCAATTAAGGCAATTCTGGCAGTCTGCTCCAGGCTGAAAACTGCAGAATAAAAAAGAATTAATAAGATGTTAGACACAGAATAATTATGATATTAGACACTTTCATCACTGTAGCAGCCGTTGACTTTTTCGTGAGTTGGTACTCCCAGGATCTCTCTGTAATTCTGTCACCAATCCAGTGTTTGAGTTCATAACCATGACTTAAGCTGTGTTTTATTTATCTGGTTTATCTCGTGTAACTTTTGAATCGGTTCACTAAGAAAGGTGTGCAGGATTTTCTGTAGAATACTGTGAATTTGGTATAAGTAATACCTGCGTAGCTTTATTGCAGGAGTAGTGAGGATCAATATATTTCTCTGAGATCCTTGGAAAGTGGAAACAGCACTGAATGTGACATCAGGTGTAGATCACTTGCACTGCCTATTTAGTAACAGCTTTAATACCTAACGCTTTGTGAAACTGTATGAAAACAGAAAGCTGAACATCACCTGGAACATGTGGGATTTTAGTATTTTGTAACTTTAATGTTAATAGCTAATGGCTGGAAAATGTAGGCACCTTTCTTTACTTCTGCAGTGCATCAAAGTGCTAGCCACATGCATGTTCATTAAAATTTACTGTTAAGCAATCAAAATCTTGTAGCAATGAATGCAGAAGTTGGGAAAACCCACGATGCATACAGCCTGTAATGAAATGAACACATTTTCTCTTGTGTATGTGGAGAGTGAAAAGCACAAGTGTTGGGGAATACTCTCCTTTTCCTTTTAAATTTTTTTTGAAGGAGAATAACTTCGATATTTCAAATCACTCTTGCTCATACAAGTTATCAATCAGTTTCCTAGTGACAGTGAATCTATGATTGTGACTTCTGAGTGTCCAGTAACTAAAAATGCAATGAGCAATGTAATATAAAGACTAGCATTTCCAACTTTAAGAAAATGTCTTGTCTGAAAGGACAGGAGTAAAAGAAGCTAACAGCAGCATGTAGTTCAAGTCACAAGCATTTATTTAAGGCAATTAGCAGTACATTTATTGGAGCTATTGCTTTTAGTTAAAAGATTTAGGGTTAGATTATATGCTTTGTAGATTTGTTTATTGGAGTTTGGAAGCAGAGAGTACATCATCTTTCCCGTTTCATTAATATTAAACACCACATTAAACTGCAGCTTTGACTGTCCTTTCCACATGTGTACAGAATACAAGCTAAAGCAAAAGCATCAGTTGTGCTTTTGGCTCTATTTTAGAGTGACCTGAGTGGCTGAGGTGGAGAAGGAGGAAATGCAGGATGGTTCTTAGTTTTAGGAAAAATGGTTAGGTTTTATTCTGGCAGACACAGAACTCAGCTCAGCACACACTTTGTGTGGATGTTAGAAAAAATAAGATATTGTAGAGGGACAATAAAAATACTCTTAATATACTTTCCAAACATACACTGCCTAGACCCTATTGCTGAAAAATTTTGCATTATCCTTATACTCCTAGGACATCTCATATGTGATGAAGTTGGCCTAGTATTCTATCTTCATATTAAACTAATATATTTTTAAAATTTCACACTAAAAATTGTCTATTCCATGTTCTAGATATTATAGTGATTCAAGTGCCACTGTACACTTTGCAAAAAGGTTTTCAGTGAGTTCCACATATTCTTCCACAAGCAGATCTAGGTTTATACAAAAATACTCGCATTCACTCTGAGAACTCCTCCTACGTCCTCTAATGCTTTGGCTTATCTGACTTTTACAGAAAGCAGATGAACTTTACAGCCTGCTCTGAACAGTGACTGGTTGTGGCTTTTACTGAACAAGATGTGGAGGGAGTGACTGCCAAATGTGAAAAGACATTGTGGCCTATTTAGACCAAGGCTAAAACAATTTAACGCTTCCTCCTCTCCTGTCAGTTTTAGGGGTTCATGGAAAGAGAAAACCTTCACAACCAATGTAGGGAGTTTGATCACAACCTTAAATTGGTTTGGTAGCTGAAATTAAAGATTAGAAATGGAGATTTAAAGGCATTTGTTAGTTAATAAAAGGTATGTTTTCCCAATGGATGGACGAACATTGCTTTAGCGCATAATCTCCTGAGTGACTAGATCCAGGAGAATGGAATCTCTGTATACAGACATAACTGGATCTTGTCCCAATAGTATTAAAATTGTCTATTCAGTGAAGATTTGTAAGTGAAGATGGTACAGATATGCAATCAACTGTAGACCCTACTCAAAAAAAAAAAATTTTATTAATTTAGTAGTTAGGCTAATGTGAGAAAATGTACAGACTTTGCATATGTCAGTCATGATTCCCTCACTAAAATGCATCAATCCTTTAAAATGTCATTTGTCCGTTCTAACAAATAGTATAGGTCTACACAGTAGAATGAAGTCTGCCTTTCAGACGTTTCCTTGATTTAGGTCTGCATGCCTGGATTTGTTAATGGAGCAGCATGATTGGTATTCTGTTTGGGATAATTGTCCCTGAGTTGAACTGGAGTATGGGGAATGAAGCAATGACTAACTTAATTTTTCAATAGATGACGCAATATACACAGTAATATATATCTCTCTAAGGCCCATGACTTCCATATTTCCAACTCTGTCACTATTGATTAAGAAGAAATTTATTACCAGATTTTTCGCTGGGTCACACACCTCTTAAGACCCTGTTAACAATAAACTTGAAGTCAGCAGATTCATTAATTTATGAAATTACATGTGTATATGTGCATATATTTTAAAATACATGAATAAGGATGTGATCTTTTCTAGGATTTCCAGGAGAGATATATGGCTTTGTAGAAAGTGTGACATCTGCCTACATTTCATCGATTAAAATATTCACCACCGCACTGCAGTGACTCTTATCTTGAAATATTTGTTTTCCTTTTCTTTTGCAACTAAAATAATAACTGAGCCAGCAATTGCATAACATTATCCACAAATATGGAACTGCCTGCAGAGAGCATGTACGAAGAGAAAAGGGTTCTGTTGGATTTCCTGAACTTGTAATGTGCTGATGCAGGGAACAAACTCTTGAGCAACTTCATGCATTCCAAGAGATATGAATTTGAATCACAGTGGAGGCTAAATGGCAATGATGAGGCAGCACCAAAGTTTGATTCAAAGAAGTATGCCTCTTTATTAGAATACAAGATGCGTGTTTTTTTGTGCTGAGTGTAGTTTATGAGCTTACATGACAGTAAGCAACATTTTTATTGGTCATGGAAGCTATTCAGACTGTCAAAAGATATGAAAATGTGAATTCAGCTAGACTAATAAATAAGGTAAACAGACCTTTCCAAAAGTTCTGAGCTTGACTTAAACATTTATCTAAATCTGTTCAGTCTGCATGACTCGTAAAGGAGGAGTATTCCCTTGAGAAATATGTGCTAGTTTTTTCTAACGTGGTTAGGAAGATTGCAAGTAGGCTTCCTTGAATTTGTGATACTGTTGGAAGAACACAAAAATTGGGTGGAGACAGGAAAATTTCGTAAGAACTATCAGCAATTAACTAACAGTGGATAAAATTAATTTCCTTTTCACTTTAAAACCAGCTCAGAGTTGGGTCATACTTTGGCCTTTCCTTTACCTGAACCAGATTGTACAGTGTAAGAGAAGAATGTATTTGCAATCCTATTTTATAACAACCGCAATAAGTTTTGGCTGAATTTTGCATTAGGGAAGAATAGTACTACCTTGAACACATTTTTAGAAAGTGTAATTCAGGGATGTGTGCTAGAGCAGTGCTTAGCTAAAAGATCTTGCTGTGCAGTTTCTTGTATCTGATCAGTTCCCAGAAATGTGCAGATGTATTAACCACATAGTTTTCAAGTTGCCAAGTAACATGAATGTTAATTCAGAAGTATGTTGCTTCCTAATAATTTACCAAAAAACCAAATTCTTATTGCTAATGTTAGCAGAGCTTAGTGGACTGGAGGCCCTGGAGGATGTCAGCAGCTGCACCTGCAGCTAGACAAGCATGCTGACCAACAGCAGGTGCATTCACACCAGCCCCTTTGTCTCCCTTTTCTATCTTTTCCCATGCTTGTTACACCACACCACACTTTAATTCTTCGCTTTCTGCACCTTTTGCCTTTGCCCTTAACAACATCTGGTAGTAAGTCTTTAGCAATCCCTAAATTCAGATCATGGAATTCTGGCCTGAAGCTAAACAATACTGTGTTTTGATTTCTGAGTCTGCTGGTCTATCAGTTCTAGTGATCCATTGTAACACTTTATTTTAATATTTATTCTAAATTCATTAGTCAGTTCATTTTTACATTGCTATGCTTTCAACTGCGTTTCTATACTGGCTGAACCCTGAACTGTATTAAAATAGTATGCTTGAACATAAGCAGAATTTGCTAGCATTTTGCAGCACATTTTAGTTACCTGCTGCCACAAGTTTGATAGCCTAGCTCATGGCATATGGAATTAAGTGTTCTCCTATAGTAGTTTGATGTGTCAGTGGCATGTAGTTTTTGTTATATTCTGGTTGTCTCCTGGAGGTGTTAAGGTGGATAATAGAACTTTTTTCTTTTAATAATTTTCTATCATTAATATTACAGAATCTTAGTCAAAGAGTTGTTTTTTTTATAATGACACCAAAGTGCTGGTTTACATCTGCGCAACTTTGCAGTCTTTGAAATGTTTCTTCTGTGGTAAATTGTAGACATACCTATGTGAACAAGTAGTGTGGGTGTCTTTTAGGCTGTCCGGATGAAAAAATACTGAGTAATTGAAGAAGTTCAGAAAACTATTTTATCTAATTTATGATGGTTCATTGAACTGTAGTAGCCTTCATGCTTAAAAGTGGAAACAAGATGACTGAATGCTTCTGACTAATATTTTTGAGAAGTGGGGAGAAAGGGTGTAAGAATATGTAATGAATGTGTATGCATGTGTCTACTGTATGTACCAAATGCTACAGATACAAATACAATTGCTTTACAAATACAAGTGCCTCAGGTGTGTAACTAGTCTTCCCTCTTTCTTCAAAAATCATTTGGTTAGATGTGCGTGCCGGCCAGAGTGTTGTGCTTTGGTCCAAAGTGGCATTGCTTTATTCAGCTGTGGATGTTTAAACTTGAAAGAGCAATTCTGATGTCGTAATGGTGCCTCTCAACTGAATTGTCAAAACAAACCATGTTTTGGGGAATTCTGACACTAAGAATTAGGCATGGATTTGTTGACTAGCACTTTTCTGGTACATCTGGGGATTTTCCTGTAGTACTTTGTGGCTAAAGAATTGAAGATGGTCACTCTTTGGACTTGATTTCTGATCTGCAACTTCAAGGGGTTTATGAAGAAATAGTTGTGTGCCAGGTGAAAGGAGCTCTTAGCTATGACATTTGTCATTCCAGCTTTAATAAAGGGGGCTAGGCAGTAGCAGGTTCAAATAAGTGGATTTATTATGTTAGTCTTATAGTAGCCCTTCAAGAATGTGTTAAGCAGCAAGGAAGCGCTAAGATTTTCATAGCAAATTTGCAAATGTATTTCAAACTGAACTTGTTAAAGTTCACATTGTTCTGTAGGGATCCTTCATTTATGAGATTTTGGATCCTTACGAGATGAGATACAGACAGATCTGTATTTAGCACCTGTATCATATGTATCCCTGTTATATACTGATGTATGTTGAAATGATATCTGGGGGCAGATGCTGGATTTGTGGATCTGTCTCCAGATATTTGAACATTAACCTTAATTATTTAACTGTCATTTTCTTACTAAACACAGTTCATACAAAATAAGAAATATTTAGCTGTAAACAGGATTGTCTATACTGTGTGATTTGATTTGCTTTTACTTGAGGTCATAAATTTTTGCATTTTAGAAATGCACTTCTCTTTTTAAGTATATTTCAGTGTAAATACTTCAGTATAAATAAATATATAAATATATTTCAGTGTAAAACTTTTTACATTTTAGAAATGCACTTCTCTTTTTAAGTATATTTCAGTGTAAATAGTTGATATATTCTGTGAATCATAATGACACACAGTCAGAAGCCCATATTTTTATGCGTCTGACGATCACCTTTCTGCTGCCTAGCTCTTATTTCAGCAGTCAGTTTAATTTATCACCTAAGCATTAAGATGAAGTAGCAGAAGCTAAATTATGGTTTTATTTTGGTTTTGGTATTTCACAGCATTTTCTTTTTCACCTCCTGTGTTACCTCTCCTTAAGATTCCTGGTTCTTACAGACATGGATCTGCAGAGTGGATTCTGCATATATAGGCATCATAAAGGAACACAGGCGATCATAAAGAGTTCTTGCAACTTGACAGAGTTTAAGACATGGGTGAGGCAATATTTTAAGCCCCTGAAAGTGAATTGAGTTATAGAAGCATCAGATGATTTCCATATTGTGATGATGACTGATACATACGTTTCTCAAGCAAGAGGACTGAATCAGTGTGGAAACTCAGTGGTCTTCTGAACTTAATAGGAGAAATTAAGTTGCAGTGGAAGACTAAGAACCTGAATCAGGGGTCATTATATGAGATTGAGCAAGATGTCTACCATTCTTGGTTTCAGTTTCCTTGGATATAGAAGGTATGCCTGTCCAGAATAGAAGCATTTCAAGGCCTGTGTTCTTCAGTCCATGCATACTGCTTTGACACTGTGCATCAAACAGGTGAATTTAAGTTAAACTACAACTGCTGTACTCTTAACACCTATATAGTAGCGTGGGTGGTTCTGCTCAGGAATGGCAAATCATATTTCTAAATTGAGATATATTTTTAGTTACCTTCAGAACAGAATTTTAATGTTGTGTCCCAGATATCGAAAGTACTTCTCTGATAATTTCAGATTCTGATTTTAGTTACAACAATCATAATATTGTCTTAAATTCAGTGGTTCTAAACCAGACAAGCCGTACTTTTTAATCCTGCCCGTTCTATGGTAGAGCTCTGTCAACTTCTAGTCTTAGCCTGTTTTCCAAAATACTTCCTTTTGTACATGGCATTACAATCCAAAGAGCCATGAGTTCTCTGGGAAATGGAGATATGTTGTATTGTTTATTAAGGCATGTTGCGAATGAGTGGTTAGGTCACTTAAATGATCACTCAAAGGTTTTGCAAGAAAAGATTTTACTGAAAATTTAGAAACCATGATTTTACAAAGTTCATTGACAAGGTTCACTCTATTAATTATCAAATGAATGGAATACAAAATCAAAGGAGGTTTTGAGTGGAAAATGATTTATACAGGGTAAAAGAAAGGTGTAAGGGCTAAGGGAGACCCTCATGTTGAATCACCAGGGTCAGGACCCCCTTGCTTTCTAAACTCCTTATGAGAGAGGAACTTGGGTGCAGATGGATCCAGAACTGGCCTTAGACCACAACGGTTTGTGTCTAAGGAATATGTTTAGTGGCAGTTCAGGATGTGTTCACAGTTTAAAGAGAGAAAGAGAATCACAGGAATTTAGCAGCTAGTAATCACTGGCTAACTTAGCATTTACAGAGTGATTTGAAAGAATTTGCTATTACAATCAAAGTAATAGAATATTATTACAATCACAGTAATAGAATATTATGCTTTGAATTGATTCTCACACACACACGCACGCAATCATAAAAATTCCCCTCGAGTTCAGTGAAATACTCACTTCAAATCAAATGATTTCTCAGTGGGCGAAGGTTGAGTCTCAAGGAGATCAGCCCATGTTCGCAAGCTACCCTGAGAGGTGTCCCACTCAGAGGGAGTTACTGGGCACAACCCGCTGCGGACCAGGAGAGCTCAAAGGGCCTTCCTTGGTACCGCTGTTTATGGGGTCTCAAGATGATTGACTTTGGGCATCAAACTTGGTTTACTTTTCATCTTGGTCGCAATCCACATGATGCAATCCTGATATGTAGACAGTGACTATACAATGCCAGTACTACCCAGAATGTGCAGTTCTGACATTTACCAGGCAAGTGAGATTCCAGGCAGCAGGAGTTTCAGGTGTGGTCAGGGAGCACCTGATCAGCCCAGCTCACTGCTCTTGTACAAAGACAAGGAAAGTGCCTAGTCATCCCTGTTCAATGCACACCAGCTAACGATTCTTGCAGTGCAAGCAAGAGTACAATGTTGGCTGGTTTTGGGATTGCCAGGCGGGGACTGCACCACCACAAGACAAAATTTGATAAATCCACAAGAAAGCTTAGTGAACACCCAACACAGAATATTCCATATGAGAGCACTTTGTTACAGAACAAAAACACCTGCTAGAACTAATGATTCCTGATACTACCAGGTTTTGTAACTTTAAGATGTTCAGGGAGACATTTACAGAGTTTGTTTATGACCACATTTTGTTTAACAGATAATCTATTTCTGTACTGCTACACATGTCATTTCAGACTTCAGCCAGAATGAATTTTTCCAGTGAAGGAGCAGGGCAAAACTAACTGTTTCAAACCATTTGGATAACTTGCACAGTCTTTGGACATTTTGTTGATGAAAACATAAATTTTTGCAGTTTTGAAGACTGACTTTGTAGTTCATGAGCTTTCAAGGCGATGCTTGAAACTAATTTTGTTGGAATTAAGGTTGCTCAATACTTTGTGAGACTTATAACATGTGGGCATCAATGCACAGCAGAAAACTGGGATTAAAGTACAGGGAAAACAAATTGTTTTGAAGTGTCACTTTTCTCTGGTTTTAAGTCTCAATACAAAAAATGTCCAGATGATTGCACAGATCCCAGAAGAACTGTGTGCCACCCTAAATATTTAAAAACATTTTTTGTGAATGAAGAGATATTTGCACTTTAGGGTTGCTCACTCTTTTTAACTAATTCGTTTTTCTGGACTGCTTTGGGCAGCTGTTTTCAATGCTCATCTTAGTTGTGTTTACATTGGGTGCAGTTGAAACCCATTTGAAAATAATAATTAACAATTAAAGTACATCCATAGTATGGGTTTCCAGTGGCTTAGATGCATAGAATCAGTGAAATGAAGTTAGAATGCTTTTCCCCACACTGGCACAGCCTTTTAAGTAGCACAGCAAGCTTTTGATTTATTCAGTACTGTTTTTTCTTCCTCTTTCCTTACAGAAATCTGGATGTCAGAGTAAATTGAATGATTTCTCAGTGGTTCTGTTTAATTGGTAGACTTCAAGGTATCTGTTATAATGAGATATG
>Ga0065711_1040107_pt1 | contig 17240 bp, 11 predicted proteins | sample Hoacrofraction12_FD_59098 | JGI IMG/M metagenome (GOLD analysis project Ga0065711, IMG submission 59098) | Hoatzin crop microbial communities from Cojedes, Venezuela - Epithelial fraction 12 v2 (version 2) | ecosystem: Host-associated > Birds > Digestive system > Esophagus > Crop | place... | reverse complement strand
CCCCGCCTTTTGAGTGTAAAACAATGCTTTATACCTGCTGTAAACAAACCACGTTCAACGCATGGAATCCTCAAACCAAGCCTCCCTACCTCCAGCGGCACTCTGCTGTCAGGAGCCTACGTGCATTTTGGGGAGCACTGAGGGAAGGAGACATGGGCAGAAGGAGCAGCTGAAGTACATTGAGCATTATGAAGAAGAGACGACTCCATTTAAATTGCAGAGCTAGCAGCAGCAATAAGGTTATTGCTTTTACAAGTGAACAACAGAAATTCCTTCCCTAAACTAGCTTTAGTGCCATCCTTCAGTGGACAAAAGTGGCATTTCTGGGCTTCCAGCCATGCATGAACTACAGCAGACTGGGCTGGGTCCAACGCTGAGCCCATACAATGCATTAATGTGGAAAATATTACGCTCCCTTTCCCAGAAAACAAATGCCGGATTCAGTTTTCGGAAACTGTTACTTCTATTATCACATGAAACCACCAGCAATCTCACCTGCTTATCCTGCTCACTAACCTCACTGAGGTACTCAGCTCAACCAGCTGTGGAGCTCCTCTAACCTTCTTCACCACTGGTTTACCTTCTATGTTAAAACTGGAGAACAGAGGCAGAGGAGGAAAAAATAACAATGAAGCCACAGAAAATGTTGATGCTTAAAGGGCACAATCCACAAATTCCTCATGAACAGCACAGAAGCCCCAGGTATCTTTGGTTCCTGCTTGGGACGTGCTCAATGGTTTCTGCCACTGTGCGCCTCTTGTTGACTGGCATCAGTCCCCAGCTCAGCCCAGCCCAGCCCCAACCTCACTCCCTGTTCCCCAGAGGGTGCCTCTATCCCCTGCCCTCGGCAAAAGGCCAGAGCCTGAACATCTGTGCCACCATGAAACGGGATCTTTACATGCGGGATGTTCTTCTTCAACTTTATTCATGCAACCTGTATTAAATGGCAATTGGGTAGAAGGTGCCCCTCCCAGTCACCAAAAAGAGACTGTCTTCCACTAGGTAAAATGATGGGAAAATAAAAGAAAAAGGACGGGGGTGTACCGTTCTCTGTGTCCATCTGGGTACAGGGAAAAAGCAATGGAAGTAAAAAGCAATGAGGGAGGTTTTAGCTATAATAGGAAAAAAAATCTAGCAGTAAAAATATTTAAACCCTGGAACAGACTGTCCTTCTGAATTATGACCTGTCAATAGGTATCACCTTAAGAACAGATTAGATAAACAGTTGTCAAAAGGGATACACACAGCTGATCCTGCAGGGGGGCAAGCAAAGACCTGTATGATCTGTGGAGGATATCCCACCTGTATTTTTGCTGTTCCAATACTATAAATCAACAGTATTTAAGCTACCAGTATAATAAGTGAGCAATTATTTGGCATAGATGATGATACGGGAAATCTGGCAATACACCAGAAATAAAAGATGCAGTCATACATTTCCTAAAAGACAGAGTTTGGGAAAGTATTCAGCATATTTTTTAAACAGAACATTGTACAAGTTTAAGGTTAAAATCTGTTCAAATGTTTTCCATGAAAACAACAGCAATTCTCTCTACTAACAAGACACGAGTCTGAGGTAACCACAGTATATCCAGTTTTCCCATAAAGATAAACTCTAACACAAAATAAGAATTTGCTCTATGTACGTACATACACACACATATTCAAGCAAATAAATAAATCTTTACCAATCACGGTGTAGCTTTCTGTAATGTCTTTTATAAATCACACAGCTTTTTCTATGCATGTTGGATACTGCAGATGACGGTCAGGCCTTGTATTCATTGAAATCAGTTAGGGAAAATGTGTGGTAGCAGAGCCAATTTGCTCCACCGGAGCTTCACCAGTTGCAAGCACAGCTCATCGCAGGTGCAGCTTGGCATTGCTCACCCCGCCTCCAGGTCTTGTCCTTTAGAGGTAGCTGCCCTACTGGGTATGAACAAAGCTTTCTGACAGCCCAAAAAGGGGCTGGTTTTGTATGCAAGGAGGAACCAAGGTGCCCCCAACCCAGTAAAACCATAACAGGTACTCACTCACATTGCGCAGCATCGGCAGAATGGGGTCCCCACACTCCTATGAATGGGTTCCTATAAAGGTCTAGAGATAACCATGAGCATTTGGGGCTCAAGTATAGTGTAAACAGAAAACAACTCATTAGACCTAGCAATATATACTGACAAAACTGGTTTAAGATCAGAGGAAATTAGCCATCTACTCATTATGGTTGTTCTCCAGGCTTTTTGTTGTCTACCTTTCACTTGGCTTGTGGGTTTTTGGTTTGGGGTTTTTTAGATTTTTTTTTTTGTTCTGTTTGTTTGTTGTGGTTTTTTTTAAACGAGAAAGATAGGCTTCTTCAAAGTCTATTGTTCTCCTTAGGTTATTGTTCTGTTTACAGAAATCAGTAACAATTTGTCCCTCCCTGCTTATGTAAAGAAAATAATGTGCATGTTGTTTGCGGCCTCACCACAGGTGCCACTCAGCAAATTTGAATTAACCTGTCGGTGATTTAACATTGTATAGAAACATATCCTAGCATGTATACACATATGCCCTTGCTTATGAAAGTTTGTTAATTTTGGCTCCGTGACAGAAATGAAGCAACTTACCACCAGGCAAAGCAGATTTTGAACTTCAGTCTGTTGTTCACCCTTTCCTGCCTGCCCGCTCCCCCAAACAAAAACTGGATATAATCAGTTTATATAACAAACGGTGATAATTTCACAAAAATAGCAGTGAAAAACTGATGACTGGGATCATGTATTCAGTTAGCCAGATTTGCTTTCTCCCAGCTACTTCCTTCCCTCCACGAGCCTGCGCTGCTCTCAGGAGCCTTCCTTCCCAATGCAGCAGGGCAGGCAAAGGTTACCTGGATATTTTCCAGGCACACAAATACACTCAGTGCCTAATATGAGAACAGGAGCTTTTAACCATGTAATTCCTTAATTCAGCAAAATACAATTTATCCCAAACATTGCTTAAGAATACATCATAGAAGCTTGAGGAGCAAGTCATTTCAGAGTATTCGGAAGTACATCTTTTGGAGAGGAAGTAAAAAATGTATTCCTCATTAGAACTGAAGGAACAAAACTGAACTTTTGGAAGTCCAACTGTGAAAAATGTCGAGTATTTGAAAGAGGGTGAGGTATGAGAGTTGCTGGTGTTTGTAAGGGACGGCTAGAGCAGAGGCATACCCACAGAAGGAACAGCACCAGGAGAACAAGTGGGAGGACAAGAATACGCAGCAATAGATGGGTAGGTGGGAGGCTGTATAGCACAGTGAGTCAATAGGAGATTTTACAAAGCAGGAGGACAATCTAGGCCAGATGCTTTGTAAGTTCTCATGACATTTAGCTTGGACAAGCCTTAATTTAAAAAAGTAAGTAAGGAAAACATAAACACATAGAACGGCTTAATACGTGCCCCTCGATGTAGGGATGGACAGAAGGACAGACTTTTTCAGTTTTGAAGTCTAATTAAAGATTTTGCCTTCCATATTTCCTGTTTCTAATATATTTGATAGCAGGTAAATAAGCCATACTTCTAGGACCACAGAAAGGCAAATAACTACAGAGCCAATCGTACATTAAAAGCCACAAATGGCACCAAAGGACTGTGATGAATCAGAGCTCCTTTACGAGGGCTGTATTTTACCAGACACATACAATAAAAACTAGCTGGGAGCCAGGGTCTCCTCATCTGTGCCCGAGCAGCCCTCTCCATCTCGGGGGACCTCACAGGTGAAATGAGGACAGTCTTTATCACTGTGGAGGCTCAGCTGCAGCCACAACACTGAGTGGCAGCAATTGCTGAGACCTCAACCCTCATTCCACGGAAGGAAACCTCAGCCGTGCCAGGCAGCACCGACACGTGGCACATCTACCGACCCCACATGGTTTCCTTCACAGCAACCACGTTTTTCCCTGGCTCGTAAATCCAACTCCCCACCACAGATATGCAGCCTCTCCAATTCCTTTGCCATAATAATGACAGGCAAACTCAATTAATACTGTGAACAGTTTGGATGTCTGCACAACAGGTTGCCAAAAAAAAGAAACACCCAAGAAAAAAAAACCCCAAAGATAAGTAAGAACATTTGCTGCATAATGTAATTCAAAGCTTCTATTTGTTGGACCAATATAAGCCACGTTTATTAATGTTACACATTATGGCTTAAATTAAGATGTGAAAGCTTGGTTTTGCACTGCTTTAATGTTAATGATTTATTATAAGTGTAGTATATATCTAGTTCATTTTGGTAAGACCTGTATTATAAATTCAGTGTAGATTTATCTCTCCAAGCTTCTTACTCAGATCAAAACATAATAAAATGACAAAATCGCTGTGTTCCCCTGCACATATTTGCTTCCGAGATTAGCAAGAGATAGCAGTGTATCTTCCTTTGTAATATTTTGAATCTCTGTCAACATCATCATAAAATATATACCACAAAATATAAATAAGTGTAACCACAAGCCTTTTTACATGACGTGTTTTAAAGGGCTTTCAACATCCATTAGACGTTTACTACTGCTGTTATTATTATTGCTGTGATCTAAAAGTATTCCAGCTAGGTACTAGAAGTAGAAACACTAGTTTAGAAAGGTTAAACAACAGCAAGATACTTCTCAGGATATTAGAGATGAGTGCACAAGCATATCACACAAACACAGGCTTGCCCTCTGATTTTATATATATGTATGTATATATACACTAAAAAAATATTTAAGAGCTATGCTGCACTAACTATGAGAATTACACATCTGTAATCTTCGAGCCAAGGGCCTGGTGAACCGTGTAAAAGCAACCACCATTTTGTAAAATAAACTAAGCAACACTGCGAAGCAAGAAATAGCATGAGTGTGCCCCATACTAACAGGTCCACTATCGCCGATTTAGAGGAGAGAGGAGAGGGAAGAGAGAAGGCCAAATCATTTAATCCAGGAGGACATTAACAAAACAAAGGTCCATGACTTCAAGATGTAGTTCTCGGGAGTTAACAAGCTAGGAAAAAGCAGACAAAATACTCTTCTAAATCATCAGCACAGACTTCTCTGGAAGTAGCATCAAACCTTTTTTCACAGACACTTTGCATAAGAAAGAAATATCAAAATAGGCCCAGCACATAGTCTTCGTCATCTTTTCCCTCCCCACAAAGCCAGGTGAGGAATCTCCCCACACCAAGCCATCAGGCACACAGTGCTTCCCGCTCCATGCGGTACGTGGCACTGTGTGTGTCTGTGTATGGGACAGTCCTAAGCACGTTTTTTTAAGCCTTACTTCACTGCCTGCCTCAGCTTCGAGGGAGGAACCAACCAGACACTCATGGTGAAAACAAAAGAGATGATCCAAATTAAGATAAAGGGGAAGAGCAGACAGACAAGGCAGGGAGCTTAAGTTTGGGAGCACAGTATGGGATGAAGAATGTCCTTCATATACAAAATTAAGTAAAATACTACAGAGTGTTTTAATGGGGGTTTCCCTGGGGAAAGCATTATCTAAACACCAGCTTTACTTCCTTATAAAGCGGACCATAATGACAGTACATCTGCTGCTGGTGGAAATATCATCCCCTGTCCCTCCTCAAAGAAATGGCTAAGACAGTAATTTTGGGTAACAAACCAAATCAAATGAGGAGCAACACTATTACAATACAAGAACAACTTCTTAAAAGCATCAGTTGGCTTTTGACTCCATTTACCATCTGGAATACTGCTATTACTAAAAACATCCATGTGTCAACACAGTAGCAGCCTCAAAGCAGTATGCCAGCGTTGATGCTGCAGAGGACCACTACTGCCATAGGACAACACAGCTCTGGTGTCCAGTCACACACGGGCTTCTGGTATCCTCCTGGAGAGAAGCAAGGACAACTCTCAGATACCTAGAACTTAGTATAATGTGTAATTAAAGAAAAGAAACACTCTGCTACTGCTTTCTGGCAGTGTTACTCCATACTTTTTCCCTCAGTTCCCCAAGGAGGCTATTTTGAAGATGTGGTTATCAAACAAACCATTTCACATACACAGCCACTAACAGTGAATGTTTTATCCCAAAATGAGAATGAAGTTATGTCTCTAAATGTTGGTTCTATACAAAGTGTAAGCATATATTTGCTAGGGAATGTTAAATATTTTTAGCAAAATGTCTCATCTCATTTCATCTTTTACAATGTAGATGGATAAGCAAGGTACTTAGGGATGTTCTTTCTTTGCTAGAACCACTAATAGCAGAAGTTCATATTTCATGCACAGCTTCCTCCTGGTCCACTGCAGATGCTACTACCTCTGTTCTGTTCACTGGGTACCAAGCACAGACGGCCCGAGGTCACTTGTCAGACACAGTATCAGATCACCTCCAGGAATTCCTGGGGCAACATCTAAAATACAGACCCGTGAAAACCTGCAAAACTCCTTACACAGCGAGCCTGACTAGCGTACTTGAAGAACAAAAAATACTTTTTATTGTTGGCTCAAGAAAACTGTGAACTAGTCATTCAGTATGTATCAAACACACATTGAACCCAACAGGTTAACTCTTGCAAGCTTCCAAAAAGCAGCCATTGAGCCAGGTATGGAATGAGGCTTTCCACCGCGAGCAAAATCCACCCTGCAAGTCACGGACAGTACATGGCCGGTGCAACACACTACCATCGAGTGCCGCTTCAGTAACGAAGTCAAAAGGGTATTTTACTCAGAAAGACTACCAAGTTAGCACAAACTGTAGCTGTTTCATGCAGACCTTGTGTATCTAGCAACACTTCTGTTCCACTATTTTCCAAAAATGATCAGGGAGTAACAAGGGAAGAGTTGGAGCTTGTATTAAACCATGAGGATTACTAAAAACCACAAAAAGATTTGGTTCTGCTTCAAATAAAAAAATCCATTAGAAAAAAATGGTTTATGTAAATATCCTAATCTAGATATTGATATTTCAAGTGATTAAGTGCTCCATCCTTTGACAATGCTCCTGTTGTCACAAAAACTGTAGTAATAGGCAAACCAGGTATCTGATGTATATAAACCATCATACAATAGAGATGAGCAAATCTTTCCTATAGACATCAATAAAAGGCATCTTAAAAATAGCCTTTCATCTATACAAACCAATTATATACTTTACATACCACATAAAAAAAAATCAGGTCAGATGAGTTTCATTGTAGTGTAGTTGTCTTAGGGATACAAACAAAACACTGAAAAACCCTCGTGCACATAATGCAAGCATATTACTATAAATGGAGAAAAGTCACACTTTCTACCACCCTTTAAAAAAAAAATGTGTAATACGCATTTTTCACGGAAATAATGCTAAAGGAGTTAAGACAGAAATTTCTAAAAATATTTTACAAATAGCAATCAGTGATACAACTTCTCTCCAAAAGGCAGGCTTCATTCTTTGCTGACCTCAACAACACAACATTGAATACCACTGCATAAACTGGAATGTTTTAATTTTATAGCACTTCAATAAAATTGTAGCTATGAACACAGCTATGATGTATAGAATCTATGTAACCACATACATGGTAACCCATTCTTGCACGTTTCACAGATACACAAGTTACAAACCATGTACCCATTGACTTCTTTCTTTTTCTCAGCACAGATGGCATTTCAAGAGGAATTTTTTTTGTGCCATAGCTATCACAAACCACAAAGAAATTACTCTTATTGAATATTGCCTGCTGTTGAAGAGTGTTTTGAAATTACACTCCATTTTTTTAAGAGAACTGAAGAGCTGAGAACAAGCCGTGCATTCACAGCAATGGCTAAGGGATAAAGCAGCAGCGCTCACTGAATGCAGCTCTTCAAGAACCAGCGCCTAACGGTCGCTGCAGATTAAGGACACATTTCTCTGCACCACATTAGAGGAATTCATTGAAATTTGCTTGGTAATGAGATCATTGTCCATTGGCAACTTCCAACACACAGATCAAATTATTTAGCCTTCTGTCTTGGCTACCAGGGGAAGAAGATTTTAATGGGAAGTAGTTACACCTCCATAGATGAAGACAAATCTTTCTCAGCAGTGCTTTGAATACAGGATTTTCTAGAGAAATGTGAAACTTCTTTATAAATACATGCATATATACATAGGTATGTGTATATACATGTATACATGCACAAGCAAAATCTTCATTTGAAAAATACTAATTACCTAAAGTAATACAGACTCCAATGTCAGGCAGTAAGACAACTTAGCACTACCACATTTAATTGCACAATCAAATTTTCATGGTTTTATTTTTCACTGGAACGTCATTCCTTGGGAATGTCATTGCAAGTCCACAGTTAAAAAACTGGACATTGGCCAGAAAACTAGACAGCTGAAGTCACCAACTGGTGTTAGAAGGTCCCTCTCCTAACATGAATACTACCGCACACATCAGAAGACAGGGTGAAAATTGAAAACCCAGGAACAATGAACTAAGACGTCTCTGTGATGACTCACTGCTACAAAAAGCTCCACCAAACAGAAAGCCACTTCTTCATGAGAAGTAAGCTTCATCTGTATTCTTGAATGGTCCATCACTCTTAAATCACATTCTGCTCTCACAGGATCAAATATAGTAAACCGGGCTCCAAGAGCATAACGACACGTAGTTGCCACTATATTAAACTGTGTGAAAATCACTATCAACTGCAAAACTTTAAAAGTAAAGAACAGAAAAAGCACTTTGCTTTATTTATGAGACTAATGTTCCCTCTGCTTTGAACATTACTGGGAAAAAAATACCTCAAGAGTAATGTTAACTCATCCAAAATTCACACTCTAACAAGAATATTACGTTGGCAAAATCCTGCTGGATAGGCCAGCCAGCGTGTCTAAGACTGATGGTGAAAGACTAAATGGTGTGAGTCACATGACTGGTTCCTCTCCAAGCTGCATTTGACCGAACACGATGGTTGTGGGGATGTCAATAATACAGTTATGTACAAAACTCTCAGATGTGCACGCAGTACTACACAAAGGAGAGAAATGGGGGAACTGACAAAAGTCCACTGAAAAATGCAGATACATTATGCACACTTTCAGAGCAAATTTTTCTATAGCAGGGAATGTTACACCTTTTTCAACACATTATCCTATCCAGCATACTGCTGCAGCTCTCTGGCCGTGGGGACTTCTGAATGCTAACACCCGAGCCTGTACCACCTCACACTGAAATCCAGTCTTCTTTGTACCAAGCTCAACCATCCCTATGTTCAGCCACCCTTTGAATGGGACAGTCCTACTGAGCACGTCCCTCTGTTCTGCAGCACTCTTGAGACTGGATCCATCTCACCACTTGAAAGGTGAGTTTCCAGCAGTTTGCAAGCTGTCACAAACACCATCATCTGTCTCCGTAGCGTGAGAAGCATGTTCTGCTGTCGGGGCAACGAACACTATGGACACCCAGGCAAGTAATCTGGAAGATGACATTCCAGTTAAATGAGCAAGGTGACTTTGGGAGTTCTTGTCTGGCTCTGCAGTAGCTACCTGCATAGTTTGTTTGCAATTTAATCTACATTTTTCAAAAAAGCTTCTGCTACAAAGCTTTCACATGCTGCAGGCAGATCAAAGGCATCTAGAGCTTAAAGCACATACACAGTCCTTCTAGAATGCATAGAAAATTTCATATTAGAAAACAGCATCAAGAAATACATAGTGTTTCACTTCAAAATGTGCTAAGAGACCAATTCTTTGGCTGCTCTTTGGATAAGCCTCTTTTTCCCTTTAATAGTCAGATCCTAGAAGGCCCCACACCTTTTTGCAGCAGACCATGACGAGCAGTTTACCATCAATATTAAACATAATCAAGCTCTAATGACTGCTTGGGTGAAACCCAATCAAGCTGCACACAAATTTAACTAAAGTAGTCTAGCAAAACAAAGCAACAATTTACTACTTCAGTAATTGGCTGCTGTGGATATTTGAAGACACTGCTTTTAAACGCACAGTAATGCCAACTACCAACATTTCCACAGAAGCCCTGAAATATGGGAATGATTCAGGGAGTAATTCTTATTCCATTAAAAACAACTGTCGTCAAAGTTTCTAACTATCATGGATGCCCAGAAAATAAAAGTTAAGAAACAGGAGCACTCAACTTACGGCATGGCAAAAAAACTTGGGGAAAAACTCACACCCCAGCGAAGTACTTCTGGGCTAGAAGGAAAGCTACAGAGCTCAGAAACTCACAGAGCTGCAGTAAATCTGAAGCACAGCCTGATTTCTTGGCCTTTTGTTTTCACCTATTTGACTGAAAAGCCTCAGCAGCCAACAAATAGTTGATGCCCTCTGAAGTTGCCCCATCAATCCACTCTGCCAAAAATGTGAGGAATACAGGAAAGGAGCTTCCACAAGGAGAACTGAGAAGCCTTCTAAAACAGACAGAGAAGCATCACGGAAGACAATCTCTGAATAAAGAACATCGCAAAAACAGAAAAGCACAACTTGGTCGCCAGGTTCTTCTCTCGGCGAGTAGAATGGGATGTCCTCCTAGCAAGAATATCATAGTTAAGCAAATACTGCTTTTGACCTTGGAGTCAGGCTCCTGGAGAGTTTTGGCTATGAAAATATGTAAATGTTTCCATTGATATGCATGGTGCATAATCAGTCATGCCCAGCAGGCCTTACAGATCAACACGACCCTCTCTAATCAGAAGGCTGCCCAGAGCCACATTCCTGGAGAGACCAGGCAAGAAAATAATTTAGGGATGAAAACGCAGCATTGCCTATACTGTTTCTTTCCAATGATGGTCAGAAAACACAGCTGCAATTCATTTTGCTCCAGTTTTCTGCAGCTATTCTAGAAGGACCTAAAGAGTCAACAGGGGAGAGAATTCCTAGAGACATTTCATTTACTTTATTTCACTTATTTCACACATTCCTCCATTAAATTATGAACTAATTAGTAGATATAGGTACATGAGTCAAAATAAATTTTGCCGTAATTGAGCATTTTTTTATATAAAAAGAATATAGTAAAATCCAATGTATTATTGTCATGGCAAATATCATTGCTTAATAGCAGTGAACCAGAGGGTTTTATTGCACAACAGCTATTTTCACACTATAGGAAGTGCTTAAGCAGCTGAGGTTTAGCTTTGGCTTGTCCTTTAAGAGCACAAACTTAATGTAGAACAAGTTAGGCAGTTAGAAAGTTTGTACTTTTTTTTTTTTCTTTCAGAGAACACAGGGTATAGAAGGACTGGAGGAAAGGAGAATGATATGTCAAGGGGATAATACATATTTCACAGTATTTTGAGGCCACCTAGCAAAAGGCTAACAAAAGCAAAACTATTCAAACACTCCCACCCATCAGATGGGTAGAAGGGAAGCCTGCCTTGTTCCTTCTGTAATTCTCTTAATCTTCCAGATGTTTCCACTTCTGCCTTTCTGGGACACCAGAAAGGACACCACTTCTGACACTAATGCGTATGAGTTTTGAAGGGTTTCCAGATACAGCTGTTCAAAACACTTCTGTCTAAAAGGACCTTTAACCCCATCACCATTTCCAGACATCTATTCTCACATTTTACTCGAAAAAAAGAAACTTCATCCCTTGCTCTCCATCACCCACCCTTCCATCCTCGTCCTCCACGGGACAGAAGCCGTTCCCCATATGCCTGACCTGCGTTGGGTTCCTACACCACGACTCACACCCTCACACCCACCGTATCAGCAGCCCAGGCTTTTTCTCGCCGTTCTTTGACTTACTTTGGGAGCCAGTGTGGATTCCCGTAAGTAACTGATGAGAATACAAATGAGCAGAAAGGCTCTGTTAACTTGCATGTCGCTGCCTACTCAGGACGTCATCTTCGCTTACATCCGACCTCCACAAATGTAGCTGCCCAAAACTCTGGTAGACCTGTGCTTGCTTCTGCCCACAAGACAAGGCGGTTAGTCCCTCAGTGACACCACTCTCTTTTTAGAAAATGACCTTTCACTACTCAGATCCTAGGGATCTGGGCTATGTTTGAGAGCCCGTGTTTGAACTGGAGGTCAGTGTAAAGCACATTCTCCTCTGTTGTACAGATAACATCTCAATTCTCAGAGATAACTGCAGTTTATACTTGAGTGGCCAGACCACTTTCTCCAAGACACTGGTCCTCAATGCACCAAAACTACCAGTAAATTTAAACTTTAAAGAGACAGCAAGGAATTCAAATTTCCTTATTATTTGAAATGATTCATCTACTCAAGCTTAACATTTCTGCTCATCTGAGCTTCAGAAGTAGAAAAGCTACTTAACTTGTATAAATTTTGTTCAAAATGACCAAATGAAAAAATCTGAAAAGGGAAAGACTTTATGCTGTTAGCCTCTCATTTCATTTTTGCATTTCAAAACACAAAAATCAGTACAAAAAAGTCATGGTCTCCCCTTATTTTAATGCAAAAGACACTTCCAGTACAGCACATAATATAGGCAGAAAGGTCTGCAGTATTTATGCAAGACGAAATAGCAAATGTAAACAATCAACTTCAGAATTTAATTTCATTTCAGTATTAATGTTCTCCTTCATATTATAAAATATTTATTTTCGGTCTGCTACATTTAGCCTGACACTATTGAAGAGCTGCCCTATGAAGCACCTTGAATATGCCAGGACTTTAATGGTTAAGACACCTCCCTTGTACACCGGAGACCCCAGTTCAGGTCTTTGCTCCAAAAACAAGAACAAAAGAACTTGAACCCACATCTTCCATGTTCCAGGCAAGTGCGTAACTGCTGGGCTATTAATTACACTGTATTATTATTATTAGATGTACCTCTTCTTCCCAGATTTCATTAACAAACAGAACTCTGAAGTGTCCATGATTTTATTCATTTCCAATTTTCTGCACACGCCGGTGAGACAGCCACCAGCCTGTCCCTGCTCTGCAGTTCCATCTACTGTAACTTCAGCGCACCCGAGTACCAACCACTTGAAACCCCAGGGACTCAGCTATTTTCACATTTCTAAAATTTCAGAGTCTATAGCAATAATGAAAGCCCTGCAGCTGAATGCCTCAGAAGCAACATTTGTTATGCCAGTGTTTTATGAACCATTAGTTATATTGGATGCAACGCCTCACAAAGATTTTAATTCTTATTCACTGAAATCCTTAAAAACAGGTAAGATGAGATGGGCTTTGTTTCATTTTGTAGTCACAGTGAAGTACAGTTATCCATGTCACCAGCTCTTCTGCAGACACCTTTTCAGAGCTCTTATGGAAATACTCATATGCCCTTGTTGATAAGGATACTGCAGTACGATAAAATTCTGCCTCAAAATCACTTACATGCCGTCCTGGGTTTAGTGGGACACTGCAAAATTTAATGTCACCCTTCATCTTGGCATCTGAAGTAAAGCTGGCAACCTTCTCAGCTCCACTACAGTTTTAAAACAAAATAAATAGCAAGCTTCACTTCCATAGAATTCTTCTGCTTCAAAATGATAGCTGGAAGTTTTTTGTAAAGAAGCCATATGTAGCAATAAGAAACTGAAGATCATATTAAACTCCTTATTTCTCCCACGCTTTTGTAAACATCATCTGATTAATTCACGAGGACCTTTCACAACTGGATATGATAAATAATCTGTGAAGGCAATCAGCAAGCTGCAAAGGCAGATGGATGTTCTCACCAGAGAAGACAACAGTCATCCCAACAAGCCCTACCAGGAGGAATTCACCTCTACGGAGCACGCATCTCTATCAGCGCAGTCCTACACAGAAGACTAGAACGGGCTTATAAAGAGGCAGAAGAATGTCAAATGCCTGGACTCTCACTTCTCGGTGATCATAGCGTAAAAGATCAAACTGTGCTGAATCACAGAATTATGGAATCATTAAGGTTGGAAAAGACCTCTAAGATCATCAAGTCCAATCGTCAACCCAACACCACCATGCCTGCTAAACTATGCCCTGAAGTGCCCCATCTACACGTTTTTTGAACACCTCCAGGGATGGGGACTCCACCACTCCCCTGGGCAGCCTGGTCCAATGTCTGACCACTCTTTCTGTAAAGACATTATTCCTAATATCTAATCTAAACCTTCCCTGACACAACTTGAGGCCATTGCCTCTCGTACTACCGCTAGTTACTTGGGAGAAGAGACCAACATCTGCCTCACTACTACCTCCTTTCAGGTAGTTGTAGAGAGCAATAAGGTGCCCCCTCAGCCTCCTCTTCTCCAGACTAAACAGCCCCAGCTCCCTCAGCCACTCCTCATAAGACCTGTTCTCTAGACCCCTCACCAGCTTCATTGCCCTTCTCTGGACATGCTCCAGCACCCCAATGTCCTTCTTGTAGTGAGGGGCCCAAAACTGAACACAGCACTCCAGGTGTGGCCTCACCAGTGCACAGTACAGGGGTAGGATCACCTCCCTACACCTGCTGGCCACACTATTCCTGATACAAGCCAGGATGCCGTTGGCCTTCTTGGCCACCTGGGCACACTGCTGGCTCATGTTCAGCTGGCTGTCAACCAACACCGCAAGGTCCTTTTCCAACGGGCAGCTTTCCAGTCACTCCTCCCCAAGCCTGTAGCATTGCATGGGGTTGTTGTGACCCAAGTTCAGGACCCGGCATTTGGCCTTGTTGAACCTCTTACGGTTTGCCTCAGCCCATCGATCCAGCCTGTCCAGATCCCTCTGCAGAGCCTTCCTACCCTTAAGCAGATCAACACTCCCACCCAACTTGGTGTCACCTGCAAACTTACTGAGGGAGAACTCAATCCCCTCATCCAGATCACTAACAAAGCTATTAAACAGTAATCTCTTCCTGAAGAGGAAGAGAGACTCAGCATTCCCCCCATCACAACAACGAATACTTAGTAAGACCTCCAAGCAAAGATTTTAGCACTCTTCCCATCCCACGTGGACAAACAGCCTAGTAAATCTCCTCACGTTAAAAGGGAAGCTTAAACTTGTCCTCAGAACTGTAGCAATAGTGACCAAGGTGTTTGTCACACTATCAAATTCAGGCTGTAGGTTTGTTTTCTACTTCATTCTCTAATTCTGCTTATGCAGCAGCTCAACCTGCATGTCTGAAAACATGCAACAACATAATACGATCATTTATCTGTTCACACCAAAATACAGGAACAACAAACAATTTTAGAAGGCACCTTTGCAAATGAATGTATTTCCTATCATCTTACGTATCTTGTGCTCACAAACTGGCATCAAAATTAGTCTTAAGAAGGCATTAAAGATCTTTCTTTGTTCTCTTTTCCACGTTGTTCAGGAAAAAATATCCTCTCTTCCAAGGAAGGATGATCTTGCAGTTACAAAAAGTGGAGCTCAACTCCTTATGCAGGTGGATTATCTGCATGAAGCCACACAAAAAGACACTTGGATCCTGTACCTGAGCTGCCTGAATTGTAAAATGGAAATGTTAGCCTATGGTTTGAGCAGGAGGTGGGACCAGGTGACTTCCTGAGGTCCCTGCTGACCTGAATTTTCTGACCATCCTATTTGCTTTGAGGCACATAAGCACGAATGAGAAGGGCACTCAGCAATTAAGGGGTTGATTACTGGTGAAAATGTCAAATAACTATCCTAATATTTTCAAGGTTTTAATGCATAGCTTTTTACTAGATACATGTGGAGAAAAAAAATTCCTGTCAAAATGCTCATGAACTTTACAAGTCTCACAAGTGTCACCTATGAAAGCCAGAGGAAAACAACATTCGTCCTGTTCTGGATAATGTGGCAGAACCCGCTGGTTTTTAGAAAGCAAACAAACCAAAAACCAACCAAACATCTAGTCTGACTACGTATTTTTTAAGCAGCACTATAAACTCGGAAGGCATTTCACTGATCTTTGCAGGTAAGACTGATGCCAACATGAAATCACAAGCAACAAAAAGGAAAAAGCACTTGTCATCTTGCAATGCAGAGTACCCAATTTGTTGTCAGTTTTTCACCACTGATACAAGTGAATCTGTTTAGCATTACTAGATATGTTTCTTGCATACTGATGTTCAGCATTTCATAGAGGAGTCATACCCTTTCTCTCTCTAAGCAGTGAAGTCCTTCCCCAAAGTTCAAAGTTCTAGACTCTGTATTTTCCAGCCCCTTCTCTTTAAATCACTGGCCAGTATGAAACTCTCAGTTTCTCCTTCTCTTACTATTATTCCACCTAAGTATCAGGAAGGAAAAAAAATCAGACAAATCAACTTTCAACTCCTTGCTGTGATACACATTAAGTCTCAGATTAAAGAATAATTATTTTTCTCAAAATAATTCCCTATAAATAGTTTACAATTAAAGTAACTGCCCAGATGCGAATGCTGAAGACACAAACATTTCTGTGCGTTCGCAACAGATCCTCAAGGAATAACAGATTAAAAAGCAGTACCAAAATCCTCAAATCCCTGTTTTGTACAAATTTTACTCCCCTGCATTTGCCCTTCCTCACTACTTTTTTCTATTAATTCATTTCACAGACCGCATTACGGCCCAGTTGTATACCTATACAGGGATATAAGAGAACATAAGATACTACATCCTCACTATGCAGCACTCCCATGAGTATAAAGTGGCTGCAGGTATCACAGTTTAAAATTAAAAAAAAAATAAATTGCTAGCAGGTAAGATGATTCTGTGTCTAACTTAGAAGATTACTTCTCGGGGTGAAGTTGGGTCAACAATCTCTTCCTGTTAAGTCACGTCCTCTTCTGGGACTACCTCAGGTGCAGCACATTATAAAAGCAAAAACATTGCAAAAGCAATACAAATTCCTACACTGAAGATGGTCACAGTTTTTGCTACCAGTGTTTTGATTTTCTAGCGGATCTCTCAAGCAGCAGAGCTGTGATTGACTTCGGACTGCTTGGACACAAATACTGGTCTCTTACCAGTTCATCCTACTGCTTACCAAATTTGCCTGTAATATCCCATTTAAAAAAAAGGGGGGGGGGAACTTAAAAGAAAACACAACAAAAAAACTCCAACTTCACCTACCTTGCTGGTGGCACATCAATATTTGAAGAAACAACCTTGCGCTTCTGTTCCAGAAGACAAACAGAACGAGTATTTTCCTTTTCATACTCATGAGCTCTGTTTGGTTTTTTGGTCTCTGCTGTTTTTAAATCTTCCTCCTTTGCGGTGAACAGGAGACACTGTTGGTCTGGCAGTTTTTGACCGATGTCACTTTTTACATCCTCCTGTTGAAACGCAGGGAAGGTCATTTCACTCTTGATGCTGGCTGCCTGTAAAATTTAAAGCAATTATTAAATTTTCCTCTAATTCTCCTAAAACATGGG
>Ga0065711_1040105_pt1 | contig 17241 bp, 10 predicted proteins | sample Hoacrofraction12_FD_59098 | JGI IMG/M metagenome (GOLD analysis project Ga0065711, IMG submission 59098) | Hoatzin crop microbial communities from Cojedes, Venezuela - Epithelial fraction 12 v2 (version 2) | ecosystem: Host-associated > Birds > Digestive system > Esophagus > Crop | place... | reverse complement strand
CAGAGCTGGAGCTGTGGGAGCGGGGCCAGAGGAGGCCCCAGCAATGATGCGAGGGCTGGAACCCCTCTGCTGGGAGGAAAGGCTGGGAGAGCTGGGGCTGTTCAGCCTGGGGAAGAGAAGGCTGTGGGGAGACCTTAGGGCAGCTGCCAGTGCCTGGAGGGGCTGCGAGAGAGCTGGAGAGGGGCTGGTGACAAGGGCTTGGAGTGATAGGACAAGGGGTGATGGCTTCAAGCTCAGAGAGGGGAGATTTAGATTTGATATAAGGAAGAAATTCTTTGCTATGAGGGTGGTGAGGCCCTGGCCTAGGTTGCCCAGAGAAGCTGTGGCTGCCCCCTCCCTGGCAGTGTTCAAGGCCAGGTTGGATGGAGCTCTGAGCACCCTGGGCTGGTGGAAGGTGTCTCTGCCCATGGCAGGCGGCTTGGAACTAGATGATCTTTAAGGGCTCTTCAAACCCAAACCATTCTGTGATTCTATGATAGTAATGAAGTTATTGGAGTGAGATTTGTCTGGTGTTCACGTCTTACCTCTGCCATAAGTTGCCTGGGTTGTAGCAGATCATCTAGAGATAGTTTTAAAAAGGAGCACTTCATGGGACTTAGAAAAAGCCCAAGTACCTAACTCCCTCTGAAACCACTTTTGGAACAAGCTCTAATGCGTCACGGGACAAATCACCTGACATCCCATAAATTTCATTTTAGTGCCCTGGTCCCAGTCTGCAATGGGTGCAATGCTCCTCCCGTCCTCTGGCTTAGAGCAAGGCCTGTGGGCTTGTAGACTCATGAGATATAAAACTGAGAGGGCCAAGGAGATGATCCAGTACAATCTTCTTCATAACATAGCCCAGTTATTCCTAACTGGAGCCAGTAATAAAGGATTGGCCAGAGTATCTGTCTAGGGGATATATATATCAATCTATGTAGGATATATATACATGTATACACACCTTCCCTTGGATCTTGATGGAGTTGTTTTTAGATTGTAGATGCAGTCTTTGTAGCTGCTGGAGCAATACAACCAAGGGATTTAACCTGCATCTGAGCTAAGGGCTAATGGTTGTGGGTGAGCTACAGGGCTGGCAGAGCCTGCATGGCTGAGAAGTTTGCTGCGTCCTGAGCCCAGCACAAAACAGGACGTGCCACACATGAATCTCCTCCAAAATTCATGCATTCGTTGTAAAACACGTCAGCTTGAAGTCAACCACCACATCTGCGTGTATACCTTGCTCTGTCAATGGCAGAGGTTGAGCAGTCCATGAAAGAGCAGGTCTATGGTGACCACACCGACATTTGCTGGTCTGCTCAGCCCATGCTAGTTGGGGTTCCTCGAGCATGGATGGGCAAGATTTGAGATCTGGTCTTGGCACAGTGCTGTGCGGATGTCCTGGTGTGCTTAGGACCAGCAAGGAGACTGGAGTACAGCTCAGCACTGTGCAGGACAGCTGTGCTCCAAGGAGCAGAGTCTGGAGAGCAGGTTCATGTGCTAAATCACTTTCAATTGCAAATATAGACTTCATTTCTAATTTGTTCTTGTTGTGTGTTAGGCCCGATGTGTAGACTCTAGCAAGACTGGGAGTTCACCTCTGGATAAAAGAAGGAGTTCATCTATGGATAAAGCGGAGATGAAAACAGATTACAAAAACCTTTTGGCCAACCTGCAAATGCAGCGTTTTGCCTAGATCAGCTCAGCCTGCTAGGTCTGGATTACGCTGAAATTACACCTGACCACTTTGCAAAAGGATACTTTATTTGATTAATTATTGTGGCTGTTGAAAAATACTCAGTCACCGGTAGAGTCTGACGCACAAAGGGAAATTGCCCTCCTCGGGAGGCTGTGCTGAGCGCTCTGCGGCGAGCTGGGATCGGATGCCGCCGCGGTCCATTGTTCTGCTCTAGCTATGTGAAAGCACAGGGAGGGAGAAAAGGTCAGGTCTTTTGTTCAGCTTCTCTACCTGCCAGGCTTTTTGGAGGGATTGAATGCAGGGCAAATCTATTGAACTTCCTGCTGGAGGCTTGAAAAATTGATACCTGTTTCCTGACTACTCTCAGATGAACAGAGGCCACTTATTGACTCTCTGACTTTCCAGAGGAGGGAGTTTTCTGTGGTTTCTTGCTCTAATGTAGCCTTTTCGACCGAGACTCATTCAGATGAAGTGTCTGTCTTGGCCACACTGCTACCAAGACACTTCAGATGGTGGTTTGAGGGCCAAACCAGTCCCACAGAGTCAGCTACGTGGTCTTTTGACACATTACCAGTTGCTCAGGGAGCACCCGGATGGGAGAGGGGAGGGGACATCCAAATGAAGCCAGTCATCTCAGGCTTCCTTGGTAGTCAACAGGGAGAATTAATGCTGACTTCTCTAACCGAGTGAGTGAATCGGTTCTCAGGAGCACCGGTTTGTCCCCATAGTCATTGAGGAGATCTCAGCTGACTTCATCAAATGTTGTGTCTGCATCTGAAAATCTCAGTCCCATTTTGGGTGTCAGATGGGACCTGGAGCACAAAAAAAAGACCGAGAACCACAAAGTCACCTAAATGGCAACACTGTCACTGGTGAGAGGACAATGTGTGCCAATGTGGCGCAGAAGGCCGTGCAGAGATATGTAATAATGAACTCCCATTCTAGGATTTGGATGCTTCTGTGTTACTCTGTGGTCCCCAGGCTTATGCAGATAAACACAGTGATACAGATATTAGCTCCCAGCTCTCCTGTGATCTGTGCATGTGGCTAGGACGAGGCAAGGACATGCTCAGGCATTGCTTTGCACCATTCCTAGGTAGTAAGTGCATCACAGGATGGGCTCTTTGCTTTGTGGAAGCTTTAGCTGGTGTCTTGAGCTCTGTTCAAAATCACATCCTGATGTCTGCAGTGTTTTGGGGCTAGTTTTGTTTCCTTTAATACTATGAGACACGTCCTGTGAAGACATGGTTTCAACTCAGGGTGTTGCACTCTTGGACATTTATAGCTAAACACACATGTGGTGTCAGCCTCACCGGGGAATTGTCTATCTTGTCCTAATCTGAAATACGAAGGCTTTTGGGTAGCTCTGTTAGGAGACTGGTACTGGCATGCAGAGGACTAATCAAGCTCTGAGATCCTGCAGCTGGAGTTGAGTCTCCATGGTCCTTTCGTTGACCGGTGCGATGCTTAGCAAAGGAGAAGAGGATGGCACAGCCTGGAGCTGTCATCTCAGGCTGTGATTAATGCCTGCAGCTCCTGGTGGAGGAAGGCACAGAGGATCACATTCCTTTCACTTACTGTCTTTTAAAACTCTTCACACCCGGTCTCCAGAGAGATCACCACCTCGGCATTTCGTGGTACCTCGATCCTCAGCTTGTGGAAATTCACACGTTTACACTGATGTCAGTTGTATCTCAATCATTTCATACTGCTGGGAGTCTGGCCAGTGAGTTTTTTTAGATGGGTCAAAAGAAACAACAGCGTTTACATTTTTACCTGATCCATAGTCAACATGACCAATGAGGAGTGCTCAGGACGTGGTTTAAGTGCTCAGTTTTCAGGGAGAAGCCAGATTTTTCATAAGCTTTCAGTTCTACCTGAGGTCTGTTGAAAATCACGCCCTGATTTTGCATACTGAGGTATTTGGCTGGAAACTCAACCTGCTGCTCAAACCCTGACATCTCTCTGTCAGTCATGTTGAGTAGATTGCACCCTATTTATTGCTGGTTTCAGTTACAAGCATCATTTCCCTGGTTTTCAGTTGCACTTGCAGAATGACAGAGTGCAGTGTGCATTAGCACTGCACTTTCTTCCTTGATCTACCTGCATGAAAAAAGCCCTCACGTACAGAAATGCAAAGCATCTGCCTATCCAACGCATCAAGGCTACTCCCGCCCTGGGCTGTTTTACTACAGTAAGCCACCTTGGTGCCTGGAGTCTTTTCTCCCCGTAGTTATTTTGCTAATTGATTAGCAGGTTCTTCTGTGTAGGAAAGGTTGTTTTTACTTGGAGTAGCTGGAATTTCCTGGGTTTGGAGATCCCAGATCTGCAGGATGACTGGAACATCCCTTTTTGTAAAAAACAAACAAATAAACCAACAAACAGACTCCCAGTCTTCCCTGGGAACAGCATCAGCCCACCAGAAGGAGAAGCCCGACGGGAGTACCCTCAAATCTAATTAGTAACTAATCCTGTGGCTCTCATCACCGTCAGGCTGAATGCTGCAGGAAGAGCCAGAGAAAAATCTCCACGTTCCCTAAAACAGCCCTTGCAGGCTGATGTTTTGTTGCACGGGGTTGCATCCATGACTAGACACCGAGGAAGCTTTCTGAGGATCCAGGGATTCACAATGGATCTTTACCCCCCACTATCACCTACACCTTTACGCATCAGCTTGCAGCTCTGCTTGAATGCCTCTTTTTTTCCCTCAGTTGCCCAGGCAGCTGACAGGGAGGTAATTCTTTACACCAAAAAGCACCTCTTGTTCAAAGCAGCTATTCCTCCATCTCCTGATACCACCTTTCACTGGAAATCTGGTGGCCAGTCAAGGTCTGATCCAAAGGCTGTAGGAAAGACTTTTCTTGACTTTCAGCGAACTTGGATCAGAGTTTTTCCAGGAAAACACGCTCTGTGCTGTTCACCTCCCAAGGCAGGCTGTGTCACGGATGCGCCGGTCACGTGAGAAATGGTAATTCTGGTGTTTTCTGCAGCTTATTGCTACTGTGACCTGCCTTGCTGAGGTGACAGCTTCCTCGCGTTCCTCTCATCACCTGTCAGCATGACCTCAAGCTGATCAGTCTGCGCAGAGGCGGCAATTAACACACAAACAAGGGAACTTTCTCAGCACAGCAGCAGGCAGCGTGCTGGCCAGGTAGTGCTTGCTGTGTCCCCATATCCCCATCACAAGAGTCTCATACTTGCAAAAACTCAGGGAGTGCTGTCCTGTGTGTAAAATATCAGCAAATACTCTGGGTGAATTCCTGTTGCCATTGTACTCAGGGCAATACTGTTGCTTTTAAAGGGAATGCATCTTTTCTCAACATCAAAAGACAAGATGGGTAACAAAACCAGAAGACTGGATTTTACTCTCCACGTAGTCTGCACTGGAGGAGTTAGAAATGATGATTTCTTCTTGCAGGGATAAAGAGATTTGTGCCACAGGAAGGGAAGGTGTGAGTGAATTGCCATTACCATGAACATTTCAGTCCAAAGCTCAGATGGGACAAATGGGGGAGATGCTCATGTTTTAAGCAATACCCCAGTATCTAAAGCACTCATCTAGTGGGACTCAAAGTCTGGGGTCTCCTCCACCAAGGTGAGGGTTTAACTCCAGGTACCTACCTCTCAGAAAGTCTTGGACAGCCAACCTTCACATAGACTTTGAGGGCAGACCTGAGCAGATGGGAGAACTCACCTTTTGTGCAGAAAAGGAAGCAAAATGGGAGGCTGCAGCCCAAGGAGGCAGGGATGTCCCAGGCAGCACTGGATGGTAGGAGATCAGATGTATCTAAGGGTTATCCAAGATGAGCTCAGAAACCATGGCAAAAGTGGTCTGAAGTTCTTACCGTGAGAGCCTGAGTATTCAGTTCATTGAAAAGCAGCGGACCGATAGGTGTAGGGTGTAAGTATCTTCAGGGGGAGCAGACACCAGACACTGAAGCTCTAACAAACCAGTAGACACAGGTCATACCGTGAAAAGGGCCCAGCCTGATATCAAAGCAAGGGCACATGCCTCTTGCAAAGAGTTTCCCAGACATGTGGTATCAACCTGGCCTCCCTCCATTCCACGTCCTGGTCACCACTCCAAGCCAAGCGGTGCACGAGACCCTGGCATGAGGGAAGAGGAGGTGCAGCAGTGGGGAAAATCCCTGCCATGTGGGCCCATTTGTGGGGTCATTTGTGGTTGGTAAGATGTGACTGGCCTCAGGTGGAAAGCTGAAGGCCAATGCAGATGAGGAGAAGATACTTACTTCATTTTAAACACTAAGCATGATTTGACCTTTGGAGCTAATTACCTAGAGAAGCAGCGGGTTGTTTCTGTTGAGAACTTGCTTGTTGATCAAGGTAGCAGACAAGACACTTGTTAGCCAAGAAGAAGATGAATGGCTGCCGTGTTCACACTAATATATTCTGACCCCAAAGCCCTGGTTCTGATTCAGAGCTCTAGGAAGAATGTAAAAATGCAAACTGTCGTAGTTTCCCAAGCATGCTGACTTCCAGCAGGACAAAGGGTAGAAGGAGTGGCATGTAGTGACATTGCCTCCTTCCTCTCTGCTTGCTGTCCTGCACATTCAATGCTTAAAGATCCCGAAGGTGGGTTTGTCAGTTTAACTTCATTCAAGAGCCATTGTTTTCTTTCCTCATTAGAATCCTGTTTTTGATAAGGACAAAGGCCGCTTGTCTTCAAGGGTGTGGGTCTGACCTTTTTATTCACCTTTTCTCAGAGGAACAGTAAAATACATTGCAAAATCTTTAGTTCTTCTCAGAACCTTTGCTGGAGGGTGGGAGGTGAAAGAAGCAGTGTGCAGAGGGTGTCGGTGTGTAAATCTCATTGCTCAGCTAAGGTGGTACGTTATGTGTCACCAGTCAAGTGAAGCAGACATAAGGCAGTGAACGAACAGCCACCTCTCTTGCTTTTTCACACTATTAAGTGCCCAGGGCATTCTCCAAAAGACAGGCTTTACAGGAAGCTGGGTGCAGTGGGGGACAGGCTGTCATTGAATGTGAATGCACGCACCCCGTAAATTAATTATTCATTTTATTCGCTGCATTTGCAGACAGGAAAATCACGTGGGACACGGAACTTCAGGAGAAAGAAACAGAATTTGCATTTACAATTAAATACCTGAATTTCTCCTAACCAGTGCTTAATGAGCATGTGCCCTGGAGGATTAGCACTGCAGAGCGATCCCCCAGGCAGTATGGCCGGTCATGTGGTTGGACTCCGGTCCTGAAGTGCCAACAAGGAGCACAGAAATGCCATTTAAATAGATTAGAGTAGCAACTCCCTTCTTTGTAATTGCAGGGTAATGGCTTTGTCCGGGCTCCTCCAGCTTTCTCCCTCCAGAGTCGAACTCTGCTGGGTTCTTCCTTCATTTGAGGTGTCTTCAGAAGCAGCAACAAAGCCCTAGGGGAGGTCCAGTTCTGGGCTCACCAGTTCAAAGGAGCTACTGGAGAGAGCCCAGCAGAGGGCTACGAGGATGATGAGGGGACTGGAGCATCTGTCCTATGAGGAAAGGCTGAGGGAGCTGGGCTTGTTTAGCCTGGAGAAGAGAATTCTGAGAGGGGACCTTAGAAATGGTTATAAATATCTGAAGAGTGGGTGTCAGGAGGACAGGGCCAGACTTTTTTCAGTGGTGCCCAGCAACAGGACAAGGGGCAATGGGCACAAACTGAAGTAGAGGAAGTTCCATCTGAACATGAGAAAGAACTTCTTCCCTCTGAGGGTGACGGAGCCCTGGAACAGGCTGCCCAGGGAGACTGTGGGTTCTCCCTCTCTGGAGATATTCAAGACCCACCTGGACGCGGTCCTGTGCAGCCTGCTCTGGGTGACCTTGCTTCGGCAGGGGGGTTGGACTAGATGACTCACAGAGGTCCCTTCCAACTCTGACCATTCTGTGATTCTGTGATGCTGTCACGACGGTGGAGACCTTGCATTGCAGCGCTCCTTGACTTCTGTTGTCCACTGCTTGCAAGCAACTGGCATGTATAGTTCCACATCACACATCTCTTTGCATCCACAAGTGGTTTAAAGGATGTTTTAGTTCCTTCAGCCTTACCCCACTGCCTCCCTCAGAGGCTCTGTTCAGATGATGCTCAGCTAGTGATTCCCAGAAAGCTGCAAAATGACAACCAATTTTACAAAAAATTCACTTTCTGGAGGAGAGCCTTTGTGTTCTTGTGTTACGTGCAAGTGACTTGGGAGAGGTGCTGGGTACATTTTTTTAGCTCAGCTCTTTTGCCGTAGCACAAGCAGCTGTAGAGATTCACATAGGAGATGAAGGTGGGAATGAAGACGTCTACGCTCACCTGCCAGCAAGGACTGGAAGGTCCAGATGACCGGTTCATTCCACCGGGGCTCCCGTGAATTAGCGGGCAGCTGATCTCCCTGGTGCCCAGTCCTCCTTACTGATCTGTGTGGGAAGAATGGAGGGCAGACTACTGCTCCCCCTGCCCTTCCATTTTGAGGTTTTCCCTGATGAGAAAGCGGTGGAGAAATCTGACTGCTCCTTGTGTACAACCCCCCTTGCAACATCATCACAAGGGACTTACAAAGCATTGAACAAGAGCAAGCCTGGTGGCTTGGGCTGAAGGTTAGTCCTTCAGAAAATTTAAAAAACCCACAAAAGGCTCTGGGTACCAAAGTCCTGTTTAAAAGCAGACTGTGCTGAGTATGTAAATACTCTTCCAAACCTGGCACAACACCTATTGAGCATCAGCACAGGACGGGCTGAGCAGGATGCCCATGTGCAGGGCAGTTATAATGTTGGGAGCCGGGCCAACCATGTGGCAGTGCTTTGCTTCAGCAGCAGAAGGATGAATGGCTGAAGAAGCAGTTCTGAGACCTGAACCTGATGCTCGGGCCCAGTCTGTAGGAAAAGGTCCCTCATGCAGGGCTTTTACAACGTGGACATCCAGTGGGACAAGCTCACCTAGGCCATTTGACTGATTAGCACGCAAAATAATAATGACTGGAATACTTAGGAGCTCCCCAGTTGGGTGAGATCAATGGTTTTCAGAGAGGGAAACTGAGACAAGGAACGATAAGATGACTTGTCCATTGCAGTTGTCCTTCAATCAAGGAACTCAGACTGCTACCCAGCCCCGTGTTCATCACTGCTTCTCCAATCATCGTGTTACAGACCTGGGAAGAACCTCTGGAAAACCTCACTCAGTGCCTGCTCTGAGCCAAGACAAGATTTCACTGAGTATTCCTGGTGGAGGAGACTCGTCAACATCCCTAGGCTGCCTCAGGGGTCACTACTTGGCAGGGTTGGAAAGTTATTTTCAAGCCATATGAATTAAGGAGAAGAGGAATAATTTAACGTGCTACAGAGAAGATTCAAACTGAGAATTAGGAAAATTGCCTCACAGCCTTTCAGATATTAAAGTGGGCGCATGATTTTCCACCAGTAAGCTATCTGCTAGAAGAAGCGAAAGTAATTCATTAAATATGGTCTGTGGCCAAAATTTGCCTAGTGAGTATTTCCTAATGAACAGTGATGCCTTGGCTGCTCTGAGGACACCAGTTCATTTTCCAGGCAATGCAGAGGGGTCATGTAGATGGTTTCAATAGCTGGACGTTTTCATTAAGGTGGTGAAGGCAAGGTGGTGAAGGCACTTAGATGGCAAACTCCTACAACTTTCAGTGGGGTAGTTATCCACCTTCAAATATGTGGTCGGGAAAAAGGTAGAGGTGGTGCAGGCAGTGTGGTGAGGAAAAGGGCAATAACTGGAAAAGCTGTTGAGCCTTTGCAGTCCCTGCAGGAGCTATTAGAGATAAATCATATAATCATAGCATCACAGAATCATAGAATGGTTTGGGTTGGAAAGGACCTTAAAGATCATCTGGTTCCAACCCCCCTGCCAGGAGCAGGGACATCTTCCACTAGACCAGGTTGCTCAGAGTTCCATCCAACCTGGCCTTGAACACTGCCAGGGAAGTCACTGTGAAGGGGGAGGGGAAATGTCTTGCATCCTGCAAGATCATCTTTAATCAGCCTTCACATCCACAGTGTCTCATGGGTGTTGTATCTCTCAGAGTGCCTTTTTGCTTGCTTTTTCAGGCATGAGAATTTTTACCTTACTGGAAAATGTTCTACATCATTAATATAACAATTACTTTACAATTGTCGTATAGCAAAGACGACTTGGAGATTAAAAGCTGCAGAATTTCAATTCTTTGAGACCATTTTTCACTCATACACCCCCAAACCCATTTAATACTGGGAGCACCACACATCAGCAAGCACAAACCCAGGGGCACCACAGGACTTTCCCACACAAAATACATCTGTAAATCACATAAAGGCACAATTTGACCAACAGACAGGAGCGGAGTGTGGAGATACTCAGTCCAACCCAGGTATTAGTTGCAGGCTGCGATGGAGGGCTTGGTATTTTCTTTCTTCTCCTGAAAGCACTTTTGATAGAAAGATGATAATCCATCCAGTCTTGTGGGCTGTAAGGATGGAACTCTCCTTCTCCATGTGTTTTAACTTGTACCATGGGATCTGACGACACATGTAATAAATCAGCATCAGTCTGTTTGCTAGGTTAATCCTTGGATAACTTTCTAGGACTCCATTTACAAAATATTACTTGTGTAAGTAACCTCCAGTCCTGGTCTCATTCACCACAGTGCAGGCATTAATCTGGATGTATTAAAGGATTGTCTCTCACTGTCTGGAATTAATATTACGAAAGCATTGGGAATCTAAGTGCTCCTGGCCCTCTTCCACACCTAGGGGCTGCATCTGTCCCTTTAGGGTTGGGACAGTCCGTGAGCTGGAGTTCTCTGAGTCAGGGTGCCCATTCATTAACTGCTGATTTCTTTTGGTTTAGGTCCTTTCCTGGTGATTGCTGATGTGTTTATACAGGAACCATGGTCATTCTACGACAGGTATGTGAACCATTTCTCTCTTTAGCATTTCTAATTTTACTCCATCCCCCCAAGGACTAATAAAAGTCTTATTTTTGGGGCGAAGGGTCAAGTCAGGCTATGTTTACCCTATTCTATTTCCCTAAATGGACTGTTACAAGATGCAGAGATACTCATTAGCCTTAATCCTTGATTGGCTTAGAGGAAATCATTGCTCTGTGTGTGTAGTCCAGATTAACCTCGTGCAGCGTTCCACTTCTATTTTCTCATCTGGGATGGCCCAGAAGCTGCACGTGAATCCTGGATATGCAGAAGAATAAAACAGCTTATTGCCGGCCTTGTAGAATGATCCAGTCAAGAACTGATTTTCAACTTCCAGTAACAGTGCTGCTTTGGTTGTGTAAAAATGGAGTCCTTTTGCACGTTTAAAAAGAAATTGAATTGAAGAATTAAGTTGTGTGGCAGGTCTCATGTAGATTCTGGAATAATTCAGGGCTTCAAATTGTAGTGGTTTCCCTGTGTCTAGGTGTCACGTGTCTGTCACTCTCAGCTTCTGGGTTGTCTCATTGCCATGTCTCACCTGGGGAGGACTGATGGTACTGCCACGCATTCTTTGTTGGGGCTGCAGACTGAGACTCAAATATGTCAACACAGTCAAGCGTTGAGGCAACAGAGCAAATCTACCCAACAGTTTTGATTCAGCTCTGTGCCTGTCTTGGCAAATATGCTTTTGGCTGCAACAGGGCAGAAAGCTCTGGAACTTTGAAGCCGCATGCAGGAACTCAGGGGGTACCAGTTTATACCAGTGACAAGAAGAGCTGAGGGTAGATTTGGGGGTGGAAGGAATGCTGAAGAACTCACAGAGCAACTGAAATGCTCCTTGCAGTGTTGCCCTGACCTATCGAGAGCTATGGGCCAACAAAACCAGGCTGCACTTCGGTAGGGGAGATAAGGAGGTTGACCTTCCTTCCAAAAGGCTCAGAGGTGTTGGCCCCGTGTCGCGAGCTTTGGTTGATGCATTTTGCAATGCCAAGGAAAACAAGTGTGGAAATTAAAACAAAGGAAGTTCATGTGCTAATTTGAAAGCTCAGAATAACAGTTGTGGCTCTAAGAAATACCCTATAAAAACTCTGTCGAGGATGGTACCACTCCAGGCTGCCTGTAAAGTCTTTTCCGGAGGTTACCCCTGTGCAGTTCAGCTACTAGTTCAGAGTCTTCTGTATTGGTCTGAATTCACTCTTTGCAAATCTTTAATCAAATAGACTATCTTCCTAGTTATCTAAAAACAAGGTGTCTCATCTAGGCTGGGGAAGCAAGGTGCTTTTGAAGCTATTTCCTTCCCACCTGTCTTACGGTAGGATGGATCTCCTTTCTGGAGATGTTTTTCTGCTTTATACACCTAAGGCCCAAGGAAGACTAGCTTAGACACTTGACACTTGGATGACCCAACTGTGAATGGAGAGCTGTGGCACAGGGACATCATTCTTATCTTCTGTCACCTCTGCTATCATGAAAGTAACTTATGGCAAATGGGACGAGTAGAGGGCTCCAATAACATCATCAAGGCACTTTATGCCATCCATCTAGATGCTAATTAGCCAGTCCAAGGATGTAGTCTGGGATTTGGGTCCTTGTTAAAACCTCAGCATATGGTTGGTCTGGTGTGAAAACAGGGTGGAATTCTTGGGCTTTTGTCTCTCGTGTCTGTAGTGTTACAGCAGTAAAGCTGGAGCAGAGCAGGAGTGATGCTGCCCTTAAGTTGGCAGATGAGGTGTTATTTCTAGGATGTTACAATGGAAGGGAAAACATAGCGGTATTTCTGTACTGAAAGCTGGATGCTGGAGAATAAACCTGGAGCCATTTGTGATTGATGTATCACCTGAATGTTCAAAGCCCATCACCTCCAGGCAGGTATTACAAGAACCTGTAACAGCGAAGCCGTAGAATTTGGTGTGCATATTGAGTCTCCTATAGCCTTTTTTAGAGAAGATACTAGGTTGTTTTCCATGCAAACATCTTGCAGTTCATAAGGACTGGGTGTTGAAAGCGTGTAATCTCCAAGTGGAGTCCCAGAAGTTCTCAACCATATTTGACACATTACGTCAAGATTAAAGCTTGTTCTTATTAAACAAGAAAAACCCTGGCCCCCTAAAACAACCTGCAGTTTTCAAAAAACTCTTCTGTTTCTTGCTGTTCTTGATAGTTTTGAGACTAACTCTTCCTGTGAGTTCAGTTGTTGAGCAGGTGATGACAAATATCAGGGAAACAAGCTTGTGTAGAACTTGTTTCTTACTGCAAGCATCTTTCTGCAGCATGGGTAAGCTGAGCAACATCCCCTCCATAATGAAATGAGGGAGGTTGCCCAGTTCTTAACAGATGCAGAATCTTTCCGAGGCCACTTTATATCAGTTTACCCCATCTAAAGGTCCAGTCTGAGTCACACCTGAACCACGTTGCTCTCTGTGGTCCAAAGAGCTGCTGTTTATAGTGGTGCTTAATTCCCAGTAGCAGCAATATATGTATTTTGCCTCCTTCAGTTTTGCTGAAAGATTTTAGAAATACATCTATGCAGTTCCTGATAGCTATGACTTTCCAGGGAGCTTCCCCTCTGTCTTTTCTTCTTTTTTTTTCCATTCTTGAATGTGCACAACGTGCTTATGGTCCTCCACTCCCACCCCTTTTCACCTGAAAACTTTCTCAAACAAGGTCAAGTAAAAGAGCAAACCACCGCTCAGGCTAGATCAGTGCAGAGCTTTTGGCCCCTACAGCTTGGCTTTCCTGTCTTTACCCAGCTTTAAATCTAGGAATTTTGGAGAAGAGTCCATAGGATTGCACCCCTTCCACTCTCCCATCAAAACAGTTTCCACTAGAATCTCCCTCAGAGGTTGGCTCCGGGCAGCTGAGTGTGAAGGGCAGCACACGGCTCCGAGCAACGAGGAGAAAATGCACAGAGCTGCTGCCCTGTGTCTTCCACCCAGTAATTCAGAAGAAAAGCCAATATTGTTCCCTAGCAGGGACCTGCAGGGAGCCAAACTTTTCAGCTTTAGTCACGAGCAAATTACTCATGGCAAGTCCATTTCCATGCACAAAGAACGGGAAGAAGAAAAAGGAGGGCTTCTTAAATTCCTGCCTTGGCAGCTTGACAAGTTTGTTTGGCTCCGCAGCACAGCAACAGCTCATTCCTGCATGTTCTGTCTTTTATTTAAAATAGAGATGTTGTTAGAGCCGGAGCAGAGACCAGGAGGGAGTGGTGGCCCCGGCCGCAAATGGCCACACAGCCTCGCGAGGGGCACATCGCTGCTCCAGGGAGAGGGCTTTGCTGAAGCCACCGCTGTCCTGGTGGCAAATAACACATGTTTGCTGCTTGCCACATGGCTGTTTTCTGCCAACTGCATCTTCTCCCTCATGTAGGCAATCCTCACATTATGTGATCTTAAAGCCAGGGTTTCCCAATGCTGCAAATTTCCGGCTGCTGGGCCAGACCAACAGAAATCAAAAGCACTTATCTGCTAGGGAATAAAGCATGCTCATAAAATTTAAGTATTTCATGTAGTACTGAGTTCAGCATCCCACAGAGCTCATCCACTAAACTAGACTTGGCAGAAGATTGTATCTATATTGCTGTGGTCTCCATGTCCAGACCGCATTTGGTGTGTTGCTGCTGTTGTGGGCTTCCCCCAGTCTTATTGGCCCCTCAGCCTGCTCCTGGGGTTACAGGGACATGTATAGGGAGGTTCTCAGCCAGAAATTAAGGACCTGAGGGACCAAGCACTGTGGACGCCTCATGCTATAAAGCCATTTTTAGTTCAACAGCAAAGCAAGGAATAGAATAGTTTGGATTGGAAGGGACGTTTAAAGGTCATCTTGTCCAATCCACCTGCAATGAGCAGGGACATCTTCAACTAAACCAGGTTGCTCAGAGCCCCGTCCAGCCTGGCCTTGAATGTTTCCAGGGATGGGGCATTGACCACCTCTCTAGGCAACCAGTTCCACTGCCACTAGATCAGGTTGCTCAGAGCCTCATCCCGTTGAATGTTTCCAGGGATGGGGCAAACAGTTCCAGTGTTTCACCACCTCATTGTAAAAAATGTCATCCTTATATCCAGCCTAAATCTCCCCTCTTTTAGTTTAAAACCATTACCCCTTGTCCTCTCATCAAGGAAGGTGTCTCCAACCAGTCTGAAGCTTTGCAGGAGTCACAGCTTGGTCAGAGACTTCGGCTCTGCTCTCCTGGCTGGGCAGTGCTCCTGAAGGGGTGACTCTAGGGTGCAATGCCAGACCCTTACAGTTTCTCTGCAGCCATCCGTTCTGCAATGCCTGTGCCAGCTCTGGCGTTTCTTTGACCATAAAACCCTCAATACAACTTCAGCTTTAAAGCCCACAAAAAGAGTCTTACGTGAACGAGACTGTCCTTGATACATTCATGTCTATGTTTTCCGAGGCTATTTGTGGCTTCCTGTTTTTGTGCCAGGACTGGCTTTTAGATAAAATTGCCCTTTCCCCTGCTTGTCGTTCCTCAGGTGTTTGTACAGAGAGCTATCACTTCCCTTCCTAGCCCTGGAACTGATCAAAATCCTACAAACCCCTTTCTATTTTCCCGTAGTACAACAAGCTCTGCAGCCCTCTTGTGATGGTGGCAGCCCTTTCTGCACCTGCACCAGCTTTATTTCTTCTTGCTAAGACCAGAGTTGCAAATTGCGCTGCAGGTGAAAGGGATTTGTGCAGTTCATTAATGAACAGGAATAGATTTTGTGACTGCTGGTGTTTACAGAGACTTGCTTTGATGCTCCAGGAGATGTTTTCCCGTGGTGGGAGTAAGAATATCAGAGACCAGATTTTGAAATCTTTCAGCCCCTTCACTGACATCTTCCAGCTGGGCTCTGTGAGCGCCGGATTTACCTGAGGCTGACATACACTATTTGGGGTGTTATTGGATAATATGCATTCAGCTTTGCTAAGTGATGCATTGTGCTATGTATTTTGTTAGCAAGGAGGAAGGGGCGGGGGAGAAAACCAGTGTTATTGTAGGTCTTCTCAGGGCTGATCTGTAATCATGTTATTATAAAAAGCAAAGCGTAAGCCCTCTGTTTGGATTCTCTTTCTCATAAACACTGAATAATTTAAGTCTTCTCCCATCTACGCCTTGTATCTGTCTGATCTATGAGTCTGAGGCTTCCCTGGATAGCTGTAACGCAGCAATGAAAAGTCCAGCACAAGCCAACCAAAGGGCACATTTGCATATAGATTGAAACATGAATTGTTGGGAGCCATTCATTAGTTGCAGTGCTCAAGACATTTGGCATTTTAACAGCTCTCTGCATCAAATCCTTTCCATCAAATTTATGGGACAATTAAAGTGCTGGGGTAGCTGTGTGCAGAAAATGAAGCTGCAGGCTAGGGAGATGTTCTTGCAGCGCTATGGCTGCAGAATATAAATTGTGTGGTGTCAAATAAAGGTAGAGCGAGCAATCTCAGCTCTGGAGTGGAGATACCCTGCCTCTTAGAGACCCTGTCTGAAACTCGCTCATTCCTGCTTTTTGATACATTAGACAAGTCCCCAGGATCCATCTTCCCCAAAGTGTATGCACTGAAACCTTAATGTATTTCATCTCACAATAGAGAAGGCTTGGAGTCAGAGTTGTTTTATGCACGGGTCAGTTTAGTTTTTCTTATTTAAGAGGCAGTAGCAAAATACCCAGCCAATGGGTTGCATGCATTTGAAGGTATAGGAAACTTCAAAGGACTCAATAACAAAATTTACCTCTAATTGATCTTGGAACCTTAGGTTTCCCCAGGGAAAATCTACATCCTCGGTGACAGGTCTTGCACAGCAGCTCACATATCATCTTGTCTTGCTTAATGGTAACATCTCCACGTCTGTCAGAGCCCTTAAAGATGTCATTTAACTTGCTGAGACCTGACATCTGGAGCAAGAAGAGAGAAATTCATCCCCTCAAAATGCCTCTTTCTCTTAAGCCCTCCAACTCATCACGTCCTCAAGTTGTGCCAGGGGAGGTTTAGACTGGGTATTAGGAAAAATGTCTTCCGCAAAAGAGTTGTCAGGCATTGGAACAGGCTGCCCAGGGAACTGGCTGAGTCACCATCCCTGCAGGTATTTAAAAGCTGTGCAGACATGGCACTTAGGGACAAGGTTTAGTGGTGGACTTGGCAGTGTTAGGTTAATGGTTGGACTCGATGATCTTAAGGCTCCTCTGTATCCTAAATGATTCCGTGATTCTATGACTCTGCAACCTGACTCTGAAGAAGTCTCACTGTTTGTATATGCTTTCCGTAAAGAAAAAGACTGCAAAGAACCTTGAACCTCACACGGCCATTGTGCAGCAGCTGGTGGAGGTAAGGGCTGCTGGCCCATCTTGCAACCCCTTTGCAAGAGTAAGGTTTGGAGAAGGAGATCAGAAACTCTTCATTCCCACCCACCCCCATCCCACCCCACATCTTATCCAGCTGCTAGGGATCAACACGAGGGCTGATTTCCCTTGGTCCTCACTCCAGCCATTGAGCCTCTGATTACTGTTCATAATAGGAGGAAGCACCTTCATCCCAGCTGTGCAAACAGAGCAGAACAAAGGATCTCCCATCCCATCCCATCCCATCCCATCCCATCCCATCCCATCCCATCCCATCCCATCCCATCCCATCCCATCCCATCCCATCCCATCCC
>Ga0065711_1040103_pt1 | contig 17242 bp, 12 predicted proteins | sample Hoacrofraction12_FD_59098 | JGI IMG/M metagenome (GOLD analysis project Ga0065711, IMG submission 59098) | Hoatzin crop microbial communities from Cojedes, Venezuela - Epithelial fraction 12 v2 (version 2) | ecosystem: Host-associated > Birds > Digestive system > Esophagus > Crop | place... | reverse complement strand
TGGACAACTGTCTCCTGTGAGAGGGACCTCACGCTGGAGCAGGGGCAGAGTGTGAGGAGTCCTCCCCCTGAGGAGGAAGGAGCAGCAGAGACAATGCGTGATGAACTGACCGTAACCCCCATTCCCTGTCCCCCTGTGCCGCTCGGGGGCAGGAGGCAGAGAAACGGGAGTGAAGTTGAGCCCGGGAAGAAGGGAGGCGTGGGGGGAAGGTGTTTGAAAATCTGGTTGTTTCTCACTATCCTACTCTGATTTCACTGGTGGTGAATTAAACTTCTTTTTCTCCCCAAGTTCAGTCTGTTTTGTCTGTGACAGTGATTGGTGAGTGATCACTCCCTGTCCTTGTCTCGACCCTCAAGCCTTTCATCATATTCCTTCTCCCCTGTCCAGCTGAGGAGGGGGAGTGATAGAGCGGTTCTGGTGGGCACCTGGCATTTATCCAGCCCAAACCAAAACATAAGTTTAATGAAAAAGCAAGTGCCAAATGAACAAAATAGATCATTTACATGTTCATTGCTATCTCTTTGCGTCTTCTATTTACCCGTAATAAACTCTCTGTGTTTGCCTCAAGATAGATAGGTAGTTTCAATTCTGCTTCCAGTGGCATAAAGCATGAATCATTCAATAGTTCAATGTCAGTGATCTGAACAATGAACAATGACCTCTAAATAATTTTATGAAAGAAAAAATTCAGAACACTTGCTGATTTTGTCATATTTTTTTCAGAAAATGTTCTTAAAGTTTGTTTTTTCCTCTTTGTATTTAATATATTCATATGAAGCATGTCTGACATTTGTTGAGAGGGCCCTCTGTATGTTTGGGTTTGTTTCCAGTTTTTAGGTTCTCTTTGTACTATTGAACATCTATTCAAATTTTTCTTAACTTGCAGTGGGTTATGAAATGAACAAAGAAATAAAACAGTAACTGAGAATCTCTAACTTTTCAGAATTCCATTAAATTTTGGAAAGGTAGTTTAGCCAATTTACAGTGTTTTATTTCATTTTGTTTCTTTTCCATAACGTTTGTAAGCAAAGGAAGCGTGCGAACAGCTGAGCATGGTTAAAGGAAATAAAAATTAGAAGTGACGTGGGAGAACCTAGCCGCAACTTAGCACAGTTGAATACAGTTCCTTGATGGCAACCTAAAAGTAATAAATGAAAAGGAAAAAATAGAAGGCAAAAAGTGTAGGGTAACTTAAATCTCTTTGAACTTGAAATCAACTTGTGAAAAGGAGCAGATTCATCGGAAAAGTACAGATCTGCAGAGGTCAGTTGTTCAGCACCACTTTACAGAAGAGACCATTATGTTGATGCAAGCACAATTTTGCTGACTGTGGCAAAACACCACTCACTTCAGTGTTTCACTGATGAGGTCAGGTTTAAATTTAGCTTTAGGGCCTTCACAAGGATCATTAGGAGGATGAAGCCTCCGGGCGTTTTCTAGGTTGTTGCTGGCCAGTTTGCACGACTGCCTGTTCTCTATTGCAGGGGGTGAGTGTCTCTTCACAGGCTGTTACTTCTTGTCTGGCTTACTTCAAGAGAACATGCTCCAACAAGCAAACCACTACTAACTTCTTTGCTTTGGGGAGGTGTCTGGAAAATCTGTTCTCTTCATTGGCTTCATAGCTCTCTGAGGTGGTGTTGCATTACTGTAGAAATGTTTGGGGGAAGCTCACACAAGGGTGAGGACCTATAGGATGGAAAACTGCTGTGGGGTCTGTTTAAAAACAACAGCACAAACTTGCATGTTTTAAGTTAATTATCTGCTGAATGCCCGTCTTAGTCTGGTTATTGAGGGCATTCATACCATAATTGCAATTTTGATTGATTCCCTATTTTCCCCTTTGCAGGTCACAGTAAGCACCAACATGTTTTTACAATAATCATCTGCAATTAGGGAAGGGAATGGGGTTTTGAGTGTGACTTCTACATTTGTCTGTTATAGTTGTCTATTTTCATACACCTATTCATAGAGTTTAGTCACTATGAAAAGCAAGAAAATATAATTAGTGCTATTTTCACTGACGGAAAAGAGAAATGGCCTAATTACAAAAAGGCCAAGTACATTTATCTACCAGGTGAAAATCATTCCTAATCTTAAAGGGTGGGTTTTTTTAAGCGTTTTTTTTGCTATTGGCCTTGCATGTTTGGGGAAAAAGGCATATGTGTGTGTGTGTTGCTTTGTGATATTTTTAAGATGAAATTTTTATATATTTATTCTGCAAAATGTGTTGCTTGCCCTGAACACTCCTTGTGCTAAACCCATCTTTTTTTTAATTATTTTGAAAGCAAATGCTGCAGGAAAGAGTTCTAGAAACTCTAGCAACTAATTTTCTTTTGAAAGGCCGTTCCTAAAAGAAAGAGAAAAGCGGTGTATGCAAATTGTTGATCAACTCTAACTCTGCATTGCTAGAAGACCATGTCAAACTCTGCCTCCCAAGGAGGCCATTAGCAATAATTTTGCTGAGGCACAGTGTTTGCAGTTATGGAGTAAGACATACTCCACCTTGCTCATTCTGAGTAAGTCTGCATCAGTGCCACTTGGGGCAGGGGATGTGGTAAGTCACTGATTTAGGATCTCTACTGTACAAATGGGATTGTAGTTTCTGACCTGCCCATGTGATGACAAGGCATGTTCTACCCACGCTGGGATAGGCTTCCGCTGGAGGAAATAATTTTCTGCTTTTAGCCAGATGCATGAGCACTGCTTCTGGATGGATTTGAACACCCCGAAGGGAAAAGGGAGGGAGTGGCTGGCAGCTTTCAGAGGCTATTTGTGCAAGGGAAAAGCAGGGAAAGAAAAAGATATCAAAGCCCTCATCTTGGAAAGTGATGAATGCTTCCTACAAGGCATTGAATACTTCGAATTTACAGGACTGTCTGCACGGATAGTTACACACCCATTACAACTCTCCCTCATACTTGATGTTAATTGACTTTCAAATTATGCTTGTAAGATTTGCAATAGTTGCAATATTTCTTATTTGTAAATACAAAACTGAGACCCACTAAGAATCAAGACTGGATATATAGAAGAATACAGGTCTAAACCCCACAGCTCTGTGCACCTCTGCGTGTTTATTGAAAAACTTTCCTGAAATAAGTTGCTTACCGCTTCTAACGGATTCAGTGCTCTCCTGCAAGGTTGACAGACACAGGGTTCTCCTGCAGGGCCAAGAACAGCCTTGATTCTATGGGCCTAAGCTACTTCTTTTCTGTTACTTTAGTATGAAGCCATTGCATATAAAAAAGAAATATGATTGAAAAGAGTCACTTTGACCTACGTATGTTCAGCATTTGCCAATACTTAAACTGTATGGAGAATCATCTGGAATAAGGCTATAAAATCATGTCTTGTGAAAAGCCATAGAAAAAAATCTAAATACCGACAAAAAAAATCAAACCGTTTTTGTGGGGTTTTTTTTCTTTGCTAGACTTGGATTTTTTCCATATAAAGTGATCAAGATTGTAACCTGTGTGGAAGTGTCAAAACTCTTTTTATTGCAACCCTGTTTTATATAAAGCTGTTATGTTTTCCGCTAATTATGTGAGATTCTGCCTCTGCAAACATGAGGATGTGATTAGCTAATGTGAAAGATATAATGCAAGCTAACAAACACAGGAAGACCCTCAAACTGGTCTTAGTACCAGTATTACTTAACACTGGCCATGTGCAAAGCAGCTTTCATTTGCCCTTTTCTCGCATTTGCACGTTTTCTTATTTTTTAGATTAACTTATAAGTTTTTTCCAGTTTCATATTTTATTACCTCTAAGCTGTTTAAAGCTTTTCTGAAGTTGCATGTGGCAGGGAAAAAAGCACGTCACTCTCTGCCTTCCACTGTTGTGCGGTGGCACTAGCTGATAGCGGGGAGTTACAGTTACGCTCTGTCCTGTCCCAGAGGCGGCTGCTGACAGCACGAACTCTCTACAGAGAAGCTGTATCTCCAAGTCCAGTGTAGAGTTAAGACTTGAAGCCTCTACAGTTATTAGGGTCACAACTCCCTGCTACATTACTCAATACTAGAGGATCCCAGGAGGTTGCTGGAGAGACCATTGCTCATTGTTAAATTTGGTAGATGAATCATGCTGCTTAATGTAAACTGGAATGCAAGCCTATCAAACGGTCATATACAACCACTGTAGGTTTTGATCCAACATTTTTGAAGTCAACAAGAGTTTCTTGGCTGATTTGTCCTTGGATGAAGATTTTCTTATTCTTATGGATGTTTGCTGTATAAATCAAAAACTCGGGAGCCGTACAAAAACGTATCTTCTCAAAATTAAGCTTTCCAGGGAAATGCTAATTCTTTGCTGCAACACAGGAAATATTTCACATCTAAGTTTTATTAGTGGGGGTAGATTTTTTTTCCAAACTATGTCATACTTGTCAAATGAAAGATAACTTTATTTTTCCCAGAGGCATGTTAGATCAATTTGATTTGCTTATGCTTCTGTTTTAAACTCTGTTTCATCTTAGCAAAGGCAAATGGTAGGTGCTTAGTCTCTCATTTTGTTTTCAAATCATAACACTTGCAACTCTCCTTCTGAAGTATTTGAATAAATCTGTGATTCAGTAATTGCATACTTACTGCATTTAACTTTGCTTTCTGCTAAATTATATTGCTGGCCTATAGACCATTACCCTTACAAACAGAGTTAAGGCCTCCATTTCTTTATTTCCCACTGAAATATCAGAAATGGCTGGCTCTTTGTGTAGCTGCAGTGACGCTAAAGATGAATGCTCTTTTGCATATCTCCAGGTATCTGGAGAAGGAGGAGGTGAGCTAAGAGGAAACGGCAGGGTTTACGGCTAGGTTAGGTTGTCATTAGGACAATTAGCTGTGACAATATCAGGGGCCCAGCCCTGCAAATATAGCCATGAAGAAAAAACCCTGCTGAATCCATGTTACTACCACAAAGACCCTAGCCAGGTATAAAATTCAAACTGTAAGAAGGTCAGGGTGACTCTATGACTTAGATTTACATTTTACATTAAGAGAGAGTTCCCACAGCCTAAAAACAGTGATGATTTTAAATAAATAAGTATTTTAAACCCTGGGGTAAATTTAAAAAAAAAAAATCCTTGTAGCAATTTACTTGTATTTATGAAATTAAGAAAAGTTCCTGTACAGGCAAGTGAGCAATTTCTAGTATACACCAGGAGGTCACCACACAGCATTTCTAGTACCACCAGATGACAGACGTGATAACATCTGATGACAGATATTCTAATAATTAGCTTTTTTCTGTGTCTTTGCAAAATCATCTTTGTAGATTGATAGTATTTTTTCCTTATTCTTCTCCTTTTTCCCTCATTAACATTTCATTGGAAATGCACTTTTCATTGGAAACCAAACAGAATGTGTAGAATTAATATTTTTAATGTCTTTTTAACAGGAAAAAAGTGTACCCTGGATGACTGTGAGCCATCTGTTGCCTTTTGTTGTTGTTGCTATAACTGAAGCTTCACAGTACGGTACAGGCATGTATGATTTTCTTCCTCTGAAGGGACTATGATTTTTTAATTGAGTCTAAGGTAATCAATCTTTAAAAGGAAGATCAACACCAAACAGCATGGAGAATTCAAGCAGAAGAAACTTGAAAACTTGTCTGTGGAAGGAGTAGGAGATTATAAAGCCAGTGGTCAGGAGTCTGAGATTTTAGGTGCAACATACGGGTATATTTAAAGAAAGAAATCACAGTCTACTTTTCATACATGATAATTTTGACCTCTTTTTTCATGGATTTATTTCTCACATAGGATCTGTTCCTAGGTTGATCCTTGGCCTGAGCCCTTCTCTAACACTTTTTATGATGTGGCTAGGAGGATCATGACCTCCTCTTGGTGCCAACCAAGTGCACAGGGCACTTTCTGCTTCCAGTTCTCAGGCCACCTTGTTGGTGAATACAGTTACGTGGTCTGATGTCTGCCCATGTGCCAAGGCGAAGACTTCTGGCACATGTTCACCAGAGGGTTACAGCTCCAGTTGCTTAAAGGCAAGATCCAAAATACTGGAACTTGCCATTTTGGGAGATTTCATGCTTAGAGGGTCTCCTATGCTCTTTTTTTTCTGCTGGAAGAGAGCTATATTAAACTGAGGGAGATGAAGAAGAGCTCAGACATGATGGAAGTAAGTCTAAGTAAATAAATAAGTGTAAATACATACTGTCAAATTAGTTATTTCAATTGTTTTTTTCATGAAAGCTCAAGATGTTGAAGTAATTTATTCAAATTTACTCAACAGGGGTCTTGGCAAGGTAGGTCAAGGTGGATTTTCTGGTTGAAAAAAACAGTTCTGAAATTCATAGTGGAACAAATCCATCAGAAAATGGATTACAGTGCTTTCATATTCACATTAGACAACTGAAATACCATGGGGAAGGGAGTACGGCACATTTATTAGAGGTCGGTGGGCCATCTATTAGTTTCACATCCTACTAATTCAAATGTGTATTTCTCAAAAGAAAAATCTGGGTTGTTCAAAATAAGGCAGTAATTCAAATCTGCCAGTAAAGGGAAATGCAGAATCTTGATTTAATCAGTGAATGCAGTTATCATAACTGCATACACATAAGATATAGGACATATCATATGAAGACTGTGAAGGAGGCTGTGGAAACCCTTTGTGGTAACTAAATGATTGTAAGGCTGCTGGTTAATTTAAAAATAGTAACAGGAATAGCAATTTTCCTTATCTTTGGTAAAAGGTGGCTGACTGAAGGTGTTAAGGATGTGGAAGATACAATAAAAATATGCTAAATTAAATAAGTGTCTCACTCTCCTTGTTTGGTTGTTCCAGAAGAACTATATGAAGAGTTTGATGAGTGGTAAATAAAACAAAGTATGGGGTCCTTAAGGAGCATGTGGAATTCATTGCCACGGGAGGCTGTAAAGTGATTGGAAGGTGGCTGTGTTTAAAAGAGGATTATTTTACAAGCAATAACACTGAGATAAATTGTATGGAGCAATGGAGCAACATTCTTCACAAGACCCCTAAGGCTGCCTCAGCATTTTCAGTTATGGCAGCAGAGCATTTTGTGCCAGCAAAGAGGAGCCAAAGTGTACGCAGAGGTGACACAGCAAAAAACTAACCAAATGGCAAGGAAATCCAAGAAGAGTGGAGAAGTAGGAAGACAGAGTAATAAAACTACAGCTTGTCCAAATTCAGCCGGGCTTCTGTCCTTGTGCAACTCTTCTCCGCGTGTTTTCTTGTTAACTGACTCAGAGCTGCAAAGGCACTTGGCCCATGGGAAATTAAGCCCAGGAGCTGAGGTGGAAGCCAGTCTGGCTGCATCTCACCGCGGTGACTCAGCTTTGAACTGGGAAGATTTTGCTGTGTATTGGATTTTCGTGGCAAGGTTTTGGTAGCGGGGGTTGGGGGGGCTGCAGAGATAGCTTGTGTGAGAAGCTGCTGGAAGCTTCCCCCAAGTCTGATAGAGCCAGTGCCATCTGGCTCCAAGACGGACCACCAAGCCCATCAGAGACCATGATAGCTCCTCTGTGATAACACAGTTAAGAAGGGGAAAAAAATAACCTCAGCAAAAGCAGCTGGAGGGAGGAGTGACAACATGTGAGAGAAACAAGTCTGCAGACACCAAGGTCAGTGGAGACAGAGGGGGGAGGAGGTGCTCCAGGCACTGGAGCAGAGATTCCCCTGCAGCCCACAGAGGAGACCATGGTGAGGCAGGCTGTGCCCCTGCAGCCCATGGAGGTCCACGGTGCAGCAGGTCTCCACCTGCAGCCTATGGAGGACCTCACGCTGGAGCAGGTGGATGTGCCTGAAGGAGGCTGTGATCCTGTGGAAACCTGCGCTGGAGCAGGCTCCTGACAGGACCCATAGACCCATGGGGAGAGGAGCCCATACTGGAGCAGGTTTGCTGACAGGGCTTGTGACCCCATGGGGGACCCATGCTGGAGCAACCTGTTCCTGAAGGACTGCACCCCGTGGGAGGGACCCACGCTGTGACAGTTCAGGGGGGAATGTCTCCTGTGGAAGGACCCCATGCTGGAGCAGGGGCAGAGTGTGAGGAGTCCTCCCCCTGAGGGACAAGGAGCGGCAGAGACAACGTGTGATGAACTGATTGCAACTCCCATTCCGTGTTCCCCTGCGCTGCTCGGAGGGAGCGGGTAGAGACAGTAAGGAGTGAAGCTGAGCCTGGGAAGAAGGAGGGGTGGGGGGAAGGTGTTTTAAGATGTAGTTTTTACTTTCTCATTACACCACTCTGATTCGATTGGTAACAAACTGATTTCCCTGAGTTGAGTCTGTTTTGCCCATGACAGTAACTGGTGAGTGATCTCTCCCTGTCCTTATCTTGACCCGTGAACCTTTCTTATATTTTCTCTCCCCTGTCCAGCTGAGGAGGGGAGTGACAGAGGGCACCTGGCATCCAGCCAGGGTCAACCCACCACATACTGACCCTGTGTGATAATTTATAAAGAAGTTTTAATCATTTGCTTTTTTGGACTAACTGATATTTTTGCTGAAAATGAGGTGAAACTGGCCACTTGGGAAATGGGGTGTGGGATGCAGCTTGGAGAAGACATGTTTGCAGGAGGAGGAAACTATGCAGACACTAACAGAGACATGCATCTAGGGCAGTAAAGCCCACCGCTAAAAGCCTTTCAGAAAATTTGGCTTCCTCTCCTCTGGCATCTGTTTCCCTGCACTTTTCTTAGCAGGTTGCTGCTCCTTTTTGTCTTCCACCTCCTCCCTCTCTTTGGGCTTAGCGGCTGTAAATCTCTGTTTTGGCTCTTCTTCCAAGTCTCAGCCCCACAGCTTCTTGTTAATAACCTGTTTGGTCACCCTTCCACTTCCCGGCTGGCATCACATACTGAGTGAGCGTACATGGGTGAGGTGAGCAGCAAAATTTGTCCAGGGAAGCAACTGGACAAAATGTTAAATGGAAAACCAAGAACTTTGAATTCAGTAGGCAGGACCACAGAGAGTCAGAGAGGAGATTTGAAGTGTGGGATGGTGTGGGTGTGGAAGATGCTTACTGAATTGTAAGAAGGCTTTCCATTGTGTTTTATTGCCAGAACAGCTGTAGTAGTTGTAACTGTAAGCAGGCGCACTTCCTCAAGTAAATGAAAATAAGAATTGCTGGCTAAAGGGTTGCAGCATTTTCCATGTGGCATATTTTAGCACAAGGTTAAGGAGAAAAATCTAATAACCAAACATACTAGCTAGGAATATACTAATTTGCTTTCATTATGAGAAATGGTGTTGCAAACGCTTACCTTGCTGGGTATATGGTCTAAGGCAAATAAAACTTCAAAACGTGTAATTGTGTTGTCAGTTGCCTAAATCAACCTATCCATTCATTTTTAACATTTGCCCATATCAAGATTTGTTCAGGTATCTTGTTACTAAAAATATGATAGTAAGGTGGTATGCTATATGTTACCAGTTAAACATCTATTTTTGGTAAATATTCATGAGATCATCGTAAGATTAAATTCTGTTTGAACAAGAGTAAGTTTTACATCCTCACTTTGCTTATAAGGAACTTGGGAGATAGTAGGTTAAAAATCCATGTGGAGAAATTTACATATGTCTTATTCCCACTTAAAAAAACCTGGAGCTATTTTAATGCTTTGGCATATGGAGTTATTGTAGCTCACAGAAAAAAAAAACAACCACTCAGCCCTGTGTTAGATACCAGATCTCTTCTCCTATTACGTAACGCAGGGAAACATACATACACAGTACAGTTTTTTTAAATACAAAATTTAGCAAGAATTATTGTAGCTTATATGGAAATGGAGAGTCTGAGAAGTTTTATGAGTTTCAAAGTTCTGTGGCTGACGGAAAAGCTCAGTTCAATGTGAACCCATGTGCAGCTGGGGGATCTGCAGGAACTGGAAGAGACAGAAAACGGTGAAAATGCAGACTGACAATGTAAAAATACAGGAAAACTCTTTGTGATCTCCCCTGGCCCTGATGATGTAAGGCTAATAACAGCAGCTTCACTCCACTGTTTTCCTGTCCTTAAGCAAGAACAGATCCAGATGTTGCAAGAACGTCACCACAGGGAAGAAGGAAGAGGAAGGGTGACTCAAACAGAAAGTGTTTGGGCTGAGAGGGCACTGGGTCAAACTGCTGGACTACATGGGGGAGATATAGTGAGCTGGGCTCGGGTGGGCTGGTGGAGCCTTGCTCGTGGAATGCTCCTGCTATTTCTGCGTCTTTCCTTCAAACAGCCAATCCACAGCCTTACCACAAAATACTTCTGATGGATTTTACTTTACAAGGACAAGGGCTGCTGAAGTCCAAAGTCAGACTTCATTTAGGCAAGCTGCAGAGGTCTGCCAATGCTGACCAAGAAGTCAAAGCCAGGCTCTGGGAGGGCCTTGCTAAGGCTGGTGTGTAAGATATGGCTCTTTCTTAGAAGCTGGCGCTTACTAACCCAAATTCAGAGGACGTTGACTGACATCCAGCCAGTTTCAGGATGTTAACATAGAATCATAGAATGCTTTGTGTTGGAAGGGACCTTCAGAGGTCATCCAACCCAATCCCCCTGCAATGAGCAGGGACATCTCCAACTAGACCAGGTTGCTCAGAGCCCCATCCAGCCTGACCTTGAATGTTTCCAGGGATGGGGCCTCCACTGCCTCTCTGGGCAATCTGTTCCAGTGTTTCACCACCCTCTTTGTAAAAAATTTCTTCTTTATATGTAGTCTAAATCTACCTTCCTGTAGTTTAAATCCATTACTCCTTGTCTCATCACAACAGGCCTTGCTATAAAGATTTTCCCCATCCTTCCTATAGGCCCCCTTTAAGTACTGAAAGGCTGCTGTATGGTCTCCACGCAGCCTTCTCTTTTCCAGGCTGAACAACTGCAACTCGCTTAGCCTTTCCTCATAGGAGAGGTCTTCCAGCCCTCTGCTCATTTTTGTGGCCTTCCTCTGGACTTGCTCCAACAGCTCCATTGCCTTGTTGTGCTGGGGCGTTCCAGAGCTGGGCATAGGCCTTCAGGTGAGGTCTCAACAGAGCAGAGTAGATTGGCAGAATCCCCTCCCCTGGCCACACTGCTCTTGATGCAGCCCAGGATACAGTTGGCATCTGTACATTTACCCCACTGCCAGTGTTTTCTGATTTATAAGGAAGTTTTTCAAGAGTGGACACGCCATGCAATAGGTTGTCTCTCTGAAGGGATTGGTGACTGCTAGCATTAAACACTGAAGGTGGCAACTTTTGTATCAGATTTATTTCCAGATATAGTGAAATATAGCCTGGAATTAATCTTGGTTCTTAAATATGCCTACAGCCTTCCCACTGTATCCAGAAACTCCAGGAATACCATTTCTGTATGTAGAACAGAGTCTATTTTGCTGGTATTTCAGCCACTCGTACTGGTTCTAGACTGTAATGTTACAAGGACAGGGCTGGCACTGTGGGGCCAGACATGCCATTACTATTTTATCTGTTTTGCTACTCTGAAGTGCTACTGCATTTTAAATGCAGATGGTAAAATGGAAATCCTCTGTACTCAAGACAAGTTGATATTATAACACTTTCCATTGTCCCAAGATGTTTCATGCCAGAGGTGAATATCTTTACACATTTAGGGGGTGCTAACGTATGGCAGGTTTCACTGTGTTGGGAACAGTGCCCTTGACACTGCTCAAGTGTTCACAAAATGCAAGCAGGAGCTAAAACCTTCTATCACTCTTCTTGAGATTTTTCCTCTATGAGTTCTCCAAATCTGTGAGTAGCTCCTATGGTCCAGAAGTTGGATTATTTGCTAAATCCCGTGATCCCTTGTCAGTCCTCACTTCATAAAGAGCATCTCTTAATTCTGCCACAATACAGATTTGGATATGGTTGATTTAGGCCATCAACCTACGCCTTTGTAAGATAGCCGTAAGCTCTTTTAGGTCATATATTTTGCAATTATATTTTCTCTTTTTGTGAAATGTTCTTTTTTACACAATCTATTTTCCTTTACTGATGGCAGTGACTCTGTTCTTGGTTAACCTGTGGCTGTTGTCAGTGGATTTTTGAGAGATCATATACACAGGGAGATGAACAAGTAAAGGCAAATCAATTCAAGCAAATTAAATACACAGCAGCAATTGTAGAGCAACACACCTCATCCAGTCTTGCATAACAGACACTGGCTTTGGTTCTTCTTCTTGTAGAGTTTATAATTCACTGTAAAAAAAGTCTAGTGGAAAGTATTTTTACTTTAACTGCAATAGCCCAGTGGCTGAATTTTGTGCAGAGGAATAAGTAAAGGTTTTTCTCAAATGACATCAGCATTCATTATTTGAAGTTATCATCTTCCACTTTGTTCTCATTCCACAGTGACTCGTGAAAGTTACTCAGAGAAATACTGTATATTTAGCTGTTAGGTGTGCAAGTATAATCTGTTCCATGAGTCTAAACGCAGACTCTTTTATGACTTTTTTTTTCACTCCCCAAGGTGTAGTCTCATTTGTCTTCTCCTTCCTGACCATGTTCTGTTAATCCATACTATCTTCTCTCCTTTTTGTTTATTCTCTTTCCCTTTGTGCTTTTTCTGCTGTTCTTGGAAAGATTTCTTGTTTTGTTTTGATTTTTACAGGATACTAAGTTTCCTTCTTCTCTTTTACTTTTTTCTGACTATTTGCTTGCCCTCTGATCACTTCCCTTTATGTTACTTTTTTATAGCATAACCTTCATGATTTCTCTATAAACTGGAGACAGCACACTTCTTAGGCATCACCTTGTCAGATGCACGAGCTCTTCTGCCATTTCATCAGAACTGACTATGATCTGATTAATATGTATTTCATGTTCACCAATAGTAATTTTTTGCATTTAAGGAGAATTTGGGCCTGCTGTATATAACTGTTCCCAGAAAACAGTAAAAACAAGGCCTCAGTTCTTACCCATTTGCTTTTGACATCATTTACATAGTACTTGAGAGGAAGGCTCTTATATAAAATGATGGCAATCACCTTTCTGTGTTGGCTTTGTAACGGAGCTTGGTGTTGGATAGTGTAGCAGTGTCTGTACTTGCACCAGCGCGTTGGTACTGGCTCTGGAAAGCTACTGCCTGCGCTGCTACATTGATAGAAGGGTCTCTGGCAGGCTTCCAGCCTGTGGCAGCAGACCTCGTGCGAGTAAAGGTTTTCATATGGCCACCCTGATATTGAGGGCTGTAGGATTTAAGAGTGTGGATGTGGCCACACTGTGCTGGCTGAGTCAGGGAATAGCTTTGCATGCCCTCATTTGCTGGAAGAGGTGGAGACTGCGAGTGAGTATCCCCACTGTCACAGCACACTGAAGTGAACCTTGCAGAGCCTCTGAGTGCCTCCTGGAGATATGCATAAAGAAAATTACCATGATCCTTTCCTGCAAGAAGTAGCACTGACATGCGAGGGAGCTGACTTTTTACAGCTAGGCTGACTCCCTGCATTTCAGAAGCTTTTCAGAACTCACCCCATTACTAGGACTACAGTGTGGTCTCCACCTGTGCAGCTCTTCCCTGTGTATTTTCAATGCAAAAATATAACACCTAGAACACATGACAACTCACTTCAGTGTGCACCTCACCAGTGATCTCTGAGTCTTCCTTCATTCACAACTCTTGAAGCACTGCCTTGAAACACTTCAGGACTGGGTTTTGTACTGATGTCTGTTGCCAGACCTCTGTGAATCATCACGCATTCACTTCCCCGACATATATCAAGAGGATACGTGTGGGAAGCATCAAGCAGGAGATGATCAGATATGGTAGCTTCCTTAGACAGTTGTCCATTTCTCAGTGTTAGAAAGCAAATTTATGTTATAAAAATACCAGTAAATGGTACCTGCTCCCAGTAAAAGGCACCTTCTCAGGAGCACGGTAAGAACATGAAGAACAAGAGAACCATAAGGAAACCTACCAAGAAAGGCAGAAGTGAATTGAATATGTCTTCTAATCCTCAGCTTCACACAGGCCCATTCCTTTCCTCGTTCTGTTACTTTCACACAATATGTAAAGTCTATTCGTGCTAAATTCCATCTTAATCAAACATGCTTTTCATTAAAAATATGTTTCCAGAAAGAGTTTTTCATTGAAAAACCTGCTAACCTTACTTTCTTTTCAAGACTTAACACATACAAGCCATTTGTGTTTTGATTTATTTTTACTTTGTTTGCATTCAAGAGATGTAAACATTAATAAAACTGCTTATTTTTCTCACAGACTGAACCCTTTATTTAGCAACAGAGAAGGGACTAACTAGTGTGAGCAGCTCAAGAGCTGTTTATATGACTGCCCAAGAATCCTGAACTGCATGGATTTCTTTCAAAAAAAGATAAGACCTCATCTATACCCACGTCAGTTCAAGTCTGGCCTTATCTTTTGTGATAGGAAGCATAAGATTTTTTGCAGTGGTTTTCCAACATGTATCCATTTTGAAGTCAACAGGTCACATCATTTGTTTTAGGTAGTTTCTCATATAAAGTAAAACAACCATTATTGTCATTGTAACTGGTCTGCATTGATCAATAGTTCCAGAGCTGGAATACTGTTTTCTAGCACCTAGTAGTGTTTTCAGATAGTTCCCAAATCAGGGAAATGTTCTCATTTTAGAACACTGCTTTGCTTAAAGGAAATCTGTGAATATAAGCAAATGCACTTATTTACTGATCTAAACTTGTAAAACAGGAATTGATTGAATTTGATAGGGTAGATCTGACTGGAGAAAGATGAGATCTGTGACTTGAAAAGGTCATTGAATACTGTCTAGAAGAAGGGCACTTATAATTTACAATTAACAAAATGATGATGAAGTTAATTATTCCTTTTGCTTGTCTATTACTTTCTCTTTATTATTTTGACTTTTAGACCTTAGTGTCCTTTTGACTTGATCTGAATCAAAGTCCCTTTGGCTGCTTCCAGTTTATTTGTATTTTCAGGTGTATAATTCAATGCAATATTGATCTTAGTGTGATTGCAAACACAGCTGAAACAATGAAAGTCGCGCAGTTATAATTTATGGTGAATTATCTCATAAAATATATTTTTCATGTTATAACGTGTCCCTTATAGTCTAGTTAAACTCTACAGTTCTATGACAAATTTAGAGTAATTGCAGTTATTAATTAGGAGGAGCATTGTTACATCATCCAGGAAAGAACCTTGACAGTTGGTGTAGATAATGCCAGACTGAAGCTACAAATATTTTCCTCCTTGTTTGTTACAGCTAAGTTTTTTACAAAACCAAAATCTTTCACAGGTCTTATTATAAGCAAAAGATGGGTTGGGTCATTATGATTAATCCATTACTTGTTCCAGAATCATCAAGATAGTTGCCTTTCTACTTCTCAGCAATCCAGTGTAGGTTGGTATTTCTCCACCTGCCAAAACAACACTCTTCCCTGAAGGATTTACAGCCCTTAGAGAGAGTTATCAGTGGTGTTAGCTACTTATGCTATACTGTTGCTTTGACTTCAGCTTGTTCCAGGAGTTCAAGAAAAAGCTTATAGCAGCAGCTGAAATATAGTCTTTGCTTTTGACTTCCCGCAAGAAATTCTCCATTGCCAAATGGCAATTTCACTGCAAGCAGTGGAAGCAGTTCTCATGAAGCAGTCTGTCATGGTGCTCTACAGGAACTGGAGGTTCTTGGCACTTGGGACTGTGATGTCATCAGGTTGCAACTACAGTAAACAATGTTCTATTACTTAAATCATTTTTTTCCAGCCGAAATGTAGCAGCTAACTGTCACCTTTGTATCCTACACACCTTTTCAAGTCTAGCTTCTGGTGTGTATTAGGTCAGTCTCTAGACCAACCACTGCAGCAATTATTAGTTCTTGAAATATTGGAAAAGATCTGAAAACCAAAATAAAGCCAGACACAGAATGGAGTTAAACTGGCAAACAATAAAAAGTGTAACAGTAAAACTTATTAGAAGCACGTTAGCAGAAAGTGGAAAATGAAGAAAACAATGGGCGCACTATTCAAGGGGACAAGAATGACGGTTGCAAAGAGGCAAAAATATTTAATGCTGTTTTGTTTCAGTTCGATAACATAATCCTCATCTGCACTCAAAGGGTAAGAATTCAAGCCAGAATAAAGAAAAGCAAGTGAGAGAGTACCGAGATAAGTTGGTTGCTTTGGACCTGATGATATCATAGGGGGCTGCTTGAGACAATTTTGTACAAGACAGAGGAGGTTACAGAAAACTAAAAAGGGAAAAACAGCTGAAATTCAGGTTATTTAATTTTAGACACCTACAGACTGGATATCTATATCTGAATAGTCAGTGGAAAGAAATTGGCACCTTGATAATGAGATTCATGTAACCTGTTTTAGGCATGGACTTAAGGATGTTACGAATTGTGCCTAGACCCCACTGACTCTTGATTAAAACTGCTCTAAAGTGGGTGCATGATTGCTTGAAAAGCTAGCCTTTGATAGTAGTTACCAGTTGCTTGTCATTAAATTGAAAGAATATATCAAGAGGATGTTGGTAAAGAGCTGTCCCTTGTCTGGTATATTGTTTAGTAATTTCATTAGTAATGGGCATGGTGGAAATTAGAGAGGCTGGTTACTGCATTGTCAGAGTGACTGTAGTAGGAATAGCTCCATACACAGAGCAGGATGGTGTTAGAATTCAAACTGCTTGCTGTAAACTAGAGTGTGAGCCTGGGAAAGCATGGGCAAAAGTCACTGGATACTAGTGCAAAATACTTAACAGAAGTGAAGCAGTCAACTACACAAATACAAGATAGGGGCCAACAATATCCTACAGTTGTGAAAAAAGAAGTAACAAACCAGAGCAAAGCCCCAACAGGTACCACCCAATGTGTGAACAGGACTGCAGTGTTTAAAACAAGTGAAAAGATGCTCCTGATAGATTTAGCACTAATGTAACTTCACAGTTTTCCAGACTGAGATACCAAACATGATAATGTTTCTGAGACACCAGAAGGACGGGATGCCATCCAGAGGGACCTGGACAAGCTGGAGAGGTGGGCCTGTGTGAACCTCATGAGGTTCAACAAGGCCAAGTGCAAGGACCTACACCTGGGTCGGGGTAATACCCGCTATCAATACAGGCTGGGGGATGAAAGGACCGAGAACAGCCCTGCTGAGAGGGACTTGGGGGTACTGATAGACAAAAGGCTGGACATGAGCCGGCAATGTGCACTGGGAGCTCAGAGGGCCAACCGTGTCCTGGGCTGCATCAGGAGAAGCGTGGCCAGCAGGTCGAGAGAGGTGATTCTGCCCCTCTACTCTGCTCTGGTGAGACCTCACCTGGAGTACTG
>Ga0065711_1040102_pt1 | contig 17243 bp, 14 predicted proteins | sample Hoacrofraction12_FD_59098 | JGI IMG/M metagenome (GOLD analysis project Ga0065711, IMG submission 59098) | Hoatzin crop microbial communities from Cojedes, Venezuela - Epithelial fraction 12 v2 (version 2) | ecosystem: Host-associated > Birds > Digestive system > Esophagus > Crop | place... | reverse complement strand
TGATTTAATGCTCTCCTCCTAACAAGACTTAGGTCAAGTCACGATGAGCAAAGTTTGAGATGAACCAGCCAGCACTTATGGGGTGCGCTACCTGTTCTCCTCTATCTGTGCACCCTCCCAGTAGGGAGCAGGAGTTCCCCTGTCCTTTTGTAACGCTGCATCTTGCTGCAATGCTGGCAGGACCATCAACGCATCACCTGTGTGATGGGTCAGTTGGTCTTTATGGAAATACCCAGCAAAGGGATTTTTCCCCTCCTGACTGTGTATCTCGGCTTAGCAGCTCCACGCAGGACTCCCATGCTGCTGGTGTCAGGAGTGCAGGCACTTTTTAGCTGCTGGTGGCAGAGGAACGGAAATGTCCATTTTAATCAGGAATGAGTGGGAAATTACTTTCCCTGGGTGCACTCTGCGGTGCTGAGCTCAGCAGCAGCAGGACAGGTTTCCTTTACAGGTAAAAAAGTCAACCTTTGAACTGCGTGGCAGGTAGCAGAACTTTAATGTTATTGAAAGACTTTTTTTCTTTTTTCTTCCTTTCCAGCATTGTCTGCAAGTATTTCCCCAATCGACATGAGAGCGAGGGGCTGGATTCTCAACTGGTTGAGCTGTCGCAGATGACTCCATCAAGACATGTTTATTTATAGCAGCTGAGAATCTGGTTTTATACAAAATTTATTAAAAACATCCCCCCCCCCCCCAAATCTCTGAGACTGATGCTACTAATCCTTAATTGTTTCAGTGAACCAAGAAAGTGGGTTTTTGCCAATAGCTTTACGCTCTCTCTCCTGTCTGAGAAGTGCTGCACAATTTTGTCAACAGCCCTGCCTTTAAATTACCTTTCACAGAGGACCAGTCTGTTGTATCCTCTGGTAATTAGAACAAACCAAATTAATGCATTTCCTACGAGACAACACTCCAAATGTTTCAGAGAAAAAGTGGTTTGGGGTGGAAGGCCTGCCTTTCTCCAAGGGAGACAATCACTATTTCTGAGCAGCACTGAGCTAACAGAAAATATGGTCGCTTTTAGAGCAAATGCCATATGTCATAAAGCCACGAGTAAACACTCAGCTATGTCATAAATGTGTCTGTGGGTGAACTTGGACAATTTACCCAGAACCTTCCTAAAATAAGGAGAAAAGCCATTCCAGGGAAATTTTGTGTCTTGAACTCATATGGAAATTACGCAAGGAAGTATTAATTCTTGGAAAAACGTTCAAAGCAGTTGAAAGGTGAGAAAAGAAAACAGCATATGGGGACGAAGTAAATCCATGGATTTAAACATACAACAGGAACAGAGGTAGCTCCACAGTCTGCAGCACAACTGACGGAGCAATCGGCCAGGAAGCCAGATGCTGTGGCGACAGAAAAAATCTTCCACCACTTGGCATTTGACTCCTATAATTGCCAAGGACAATGGAAAAAATTCACGTGTGGGAAGTAGCACCACAGGGTCCAGAACGCAACTGCATACAAAGAGAGTTGGGTTTGAAAAAAGGCACGACCGCTCTTTTTTGGAAAGGAGCGTGCCAAAGGAAAAAAGCAGAGCAGCTTTTGCGCAGGGGAAATGACATTCAAATGTTTGTCCACGTAATTCCTCGCCAGGGTGACGTGTTTGGGTGCTTAGGTAGCAAACCCCGTGCAAGGTCTGACACGCCTGAGGTCGCAGTGATGTACAACGGGTTGCCATGACCCGTGGGCACCCATGTCCAGGGGCACCCAGGAGGGACGATGTGGGCAACAAAGACCCGTTGAAGTAAATTTTTTTTTTTTGAGGAATGAAACCACAGCATTTCCTAGAAGATCCCCACTTTTCTCATCTGTGTGCATGCAGACACCCAAAGCTTGCTTTTGCAGGGGAAGCCTGAGGATATCAGATGGGAAAGCTCTGCCGTTAAAAGCTCAGCAGAGTTTGAACAGTGTATTGAGCTACAACTGTGTAAACTAACTCTGTATCTTAATCTGCACAGAGATTCACACGTGTACTCTAGCTGCCATGAGAAGGTCAAGCGTGAATCCCTTGTTTTCTGAGATAAGACTACAATTAGCTCTTTGAAGAAAGTATGTATTCCCAGAGAAAGTCTGAGCTTTAGAAGAGCCCATGGGCAGCCACCCCGACCAGCATCACTCATGGTAGCCGGGTCCAGGAGGACCAAGAGACGACGCATCTAGAAAAAGTCCTGCTAGCTGTTTGGGTCTGGATTTAAAGACTTCCTCGATTAAATCAGAGCTTTGCGGTAGGATATGTACTCCCGTGGTTCAGTGGAGGATTTTGCTGTCATAAATTATAAAACCTTAATACTATTCTCACCGTTTTTATAATCACACTTAGGTCACACGTTTTTAATTACTAGCCTGCATTAATGCAAAAATGGCTAAATCTGTTCTTTCAGTCCCCGAAGGGATGAAAAGCTGGGCAAGGAGACTTTATACTGGCAAGACCCCTGCTCCTACTGCGAAAACTGTAGCAGGACAATATGTGCAAAGCACCTGCCGCGGCCTGGGATCGGATCCAGCGTGGATTGCCTACTGCGTCCAGCTTTGCAACACACCAGCACCGCAGGGCTGGCTATCTGAAGACTATAAAAAGATCATACGCTTCTCTCCCATGAACAAATATGAACCAAAGGCGGAAAAGAGAAGATGTGTCCAACATAATCAAACAGCCTATGAATCCTCCCAGCCCAGGGTCTCGTCCCTGGATGACTCTCAGCCGGGTTTTGGTGATCAAAGCACACTGGGGTTTTTTGTGGCTAGAAGGCAGATGGATCCCTGGTGTTTCTGCCTCCATCTGGAGCATAGGAGAAGGAGGATGGGGACCACCGGGATGGGAAATTCTCCGGGACCAGGGGTCCTCTGAGCCCGGGGAAGGTTAATTCATTGACGGGGATCCTGGGTTTATTCAGCTATAAAACTCGACAGTGTTTGCTGGAATCCCAGAATTATGAAGGCACCCACAGGTAGGAAAAAGGAAGAAACGAGACAGTTCTCTGACTGATGTTTTTCCACAGTTGACCTATGTCCACAGAAATGGCCGGAAACCAGCTGGGGATGTAAATCGGAGGTGTTTGGCGTCTTGTTTGCACTGGATATTTCCTGCCTTTTGCTGTGCTTTCCCACCCTGAAAGACTGCTTTTGGCACAGGCAAACTAAAACATGGACTAAGAAATCTGCATTAGGCACACGGCCTTTTAGTCTCCCTCCTTTTTTTTTTCCCATATAAGGGGATCCATATAAATGCATTTAGGAGAATAACATTCTCTCTCGTTTATTTTATGAAACATTTACCTGGATTAACAGAACTGCTGCTAGAAATGAAATGCCTACAAGGAGCAGCGTCTTGCAGAGGCAGTGGGCAGGTCTACAAGCCCGGGGCTCCGTGTCTTCTCCCGCAGGTCCAGCCTGGGTCTGGCCTGGGTCTGACCTGGGAGGTGCCTCCAGCAAGCAGCAGCTCACAGGCTCCAGACCTCCATTCATCTGCTCTGCAATGCCCTGCCAGAAAGAGAGCTACGAAGGTGATAACGAGCAAGAGGAGCAGCAGTACTGAACACATCTTTGAAGTGTTTTTCTCCCAACTTCTAGCAGTTAACATATATTACTCTGAGATTCAAAGCACTATCTGATGATTTTGCTTGAAGCTTCCTCTTTTTTTCTGAGAATAATGTAACATTCTCTAAATTGCCAGTCATTGGAGACTTGTATGATCATTTCAAAGTAGTTAAGCCAGCACTACCTGACACTGTTACTTAGGTATCTTCCTTGTGACTAATCTAGTGCCAAGACAAGCTGAAAACCTTATCCAGTGCAATTAAAACTCAAAACATACAGTGACAGGCCCATTAAAAATGCTGTTCTCTCCTCACAATTTCAAACAAGCAGCAGCTTGACATGTGAGTAGCCTGTTTTCTGAGCAGGTTTTCAAAGGAGAGAAAGATGACATCTATAAATGTCAGTGCAAGTAGGACACACGCTTCCAGCGATGCCCCCCTGGAAACTCATTGGTCCAGCGGCAGCGAAATGCCTGGTGTGAGCACGTAGCTCTCTCTCCAGGTGTAGAAGGAGGGCATGAAGCTGGACGTAAAGGGACAGGAGGATCGCAGGTTTGTCACCGGATCCTTTCCGAGGTGGAATTGCAGCAGGGCAATTGCAGGGGCCTGGAGGAGTGAAAGAGAAGTTGGATGTGTCCTTGATAGAGTCACACACAGATTTACCGAGTCACAGGCTGGAAGAAAACAACAGATACCTCTGGAAGGACGACTATAAAACTCAGACCACTGTGGAGTGGAGTAGTAGGTCTGGTGGTCGCGAAGGTCAGCATCACCAGCGCCCTGACAAATGTCACCGCTCCGTTCCTGTGCAGGTGTTTCCTCGCTGGCGGGCGAGCTGTCGCCCGGCGGACACAGTAGCGACGATCCAGCTGCAGACGCTGACCGGGTTTGCGTTTCCTCTTTTTATAACCGACTGAAAAGCCCAGAGCATTTCTGCTCCCTAATGCAGTACCTGTCAATGACTTCACTCCGTGCATCAAGGAAGAAAAATGGTGTTTATAGTCCCTCAGGACAGGAAAGTGAGGGTTTAAATCATTTTGCTTCTTTTAACTCCTCTGATTTCTCTAGTGTGGATGAAAGAAAACAACACATCAAATATTAATAAGATAAAGATTTTGAGTTGTGCTTGCACTCCATGTGCTCCTGAAGTTACGTGACACTTTCCTTTCGACCACCAGTGTCCCGATGCTTCCAGAACAGCCATAGCCTATACAGACCATGTAGGAATTATTCTGACAGGAATAGTCTCACTGAAACCCAGATATCTTTCTTATTAGCATGCCAGGAAGCATGTTAATAGCACTACCTGTGTTGTATTAATAGGTATTGCAAACGAGAAGTTACCTATTTCCAAACAAATGTTTTTTTCCCTACATCTGTGATAACACCTGGCGCTTGGAAACATTGAACTCTACCGGGAATTGGGCAATCTCCAGAGACATGAAAAATCAGACCTTTGGAGCACGCCTCTCAGCAACTCAAGGGTACGTCAAAACAAAGGTGGGCATAAGCTCATTTCAGAAAGCATGATGTGCTTCTGAGGAGGAAAAGCATGGAAGGAGAAAGGAGTGAGAGGAGAAAGGCCAATGGCGAGGAAAAGGTGAGGTTTGCTGGGGAGGACAGTGGCTGCTGGACATCACCTGTCTCATTTGTGCCCTAATCTGTGCCACTGAGTGAGGGCTGTGAGAAACCAGCCATGGGTCACACCAGAACATCCTCTGCTTAACCCTGGGATCTGCAAATACATTGGCATGAACCAACAGAAAATACTTGCCCAGTTTCTCAAGGATGAAAACCTTTAAGTTCACGACTACGAGATCCTGGTAACAGCGGATGTATGCAATATGTAATGAGTTCATGCTCTTAAGACTACTTTTAAGATTTATGGTGTGTACTGAATTGATTTCATCACTACAGAGATTATGTTAATGTGGTTTTCTACTACATTTAGCTCAGAAGCTGTGGTTGCGACCGATCGAGTATGCAGATTGTTAACCAGGAAAGATGTTGTAAGAGAACACAGACATCCAGAAAAACATTTGCATCGAAAGGGGCAGAGCACTTTGTTAGGTATCAGAGGAATCAGTAGTTTTAAAGAAACATGATGGCCCTTTGAGAGGAATTTGGAAAACCTCAGCAAAAGGAAAGAGTGGAAAAGAAGAGGAAATCAAAGAAGGAAAAAGCAGCGCATGCCCCTGTGCTGTGCAGGAAGCCCATCTTCTGTGCTTGTTAATGGCCTCAGATAAATCACCTGCATTTCCTGCACAGGCTCTGGCCAGCTGTGGAAGGGACGTAAATAAGTTGTTCTCCACCAGCGTCCTTTGGAACTAATTAGTCATTTCCACTTGAAAGAGCAAGAACAAAATAGGAAAACAAGTAAGAACATGCGTGTGGGGCCAGAGCTGGTTGCCTGTGGGACTGTGTGGTCTCTTCTGAGCCATGCAGAAAGGACATGCATGGCCCATCTCCTGCAGCTCCACGAAGCAGAGGGGACAGCCCTCCTGCTGTCCCCATTACATCCCAGCCATTGTGTGCAAGGAGCTCCTTCGTGCTGCCGAACCTCCTCAAGGAGCTCCTTCATGCTGCCGAAAGTCCTCAGTTCCTGTAGGACAGATGGACAGAAACAGCTATTTCTGGCTGATGTTTCCTCTACACATGTTAATGCACATACTGGAGCATATGATTGAAAAGGAGCCGTGGATCGGAGGACTTGTGTGGTTAATCACCCCATGGGCACACAACCCTCCACACAAATCAAAACCTCACTTGCTGATGAATTGTCCTCAGCTCATCACAGTGCGGTGCTTCTCCAAAGTAAGGAGCATTGATGGTTCATTGCCACATAGTTCTCTGTTTTCTGTCATCATTAGCTAAGGAAAAAAAATTGTTCTGACAACCTAGGAAGCCAGTCTTCCGCCCTCCTGAATATGTATCTGCTAAAGTGAAAGAGACACAGTTTTTTATTCTTGGGATGGTGCTATTGACCCCAGCGCTTGGCCATTGTAAAGAGCACGGAATTTGTGTGAAAAGGCAAACAACAGCCTCGTAGTAGCGTGTGTCACTGAAGGCGATGGGAACTTCTATTGCTGAACATTAGGTGTGGAATATATGCCAGGCTACTGTTTAATATATAGAAACACATCCCCATGCTACTGAATTTGAAGCTGTGGCCAGTGCAAAAATATGTTTCTCTATCAATCATGAAAATCTGTTCAGCGTCTACTCATTTTCAACGTGTTTACCATAAACAAGCTGGCAAAGTCTTCTGCTCCAACTTCAAAGCAGATAGGGCAGGTAGTTTTGGGGCAAGATGGAGATAAAAATGCTGGCTATCAAATACATAGATCAAACAACCTGGAATATTATGTGACTGGCAGCACGTGGAAGGAGTGATCAGCCCCAAGCACGCTGGCCACAGGGTGAGCTTGAAAACTGAGCAGAATTTCAGTTTTTGGATCATTCATGCAAGCTTTCCCTTTTGGAAGGGATGTCCGATAAAAATACAATATGGTCACAAGAGAAAGCTTGTTTTATTTTTCCATCTGATTAACAAGCAATTTGGTTGGCTTTAAAAGAATCAATGGAAGTCTTTAGAAGAAAAATAGCACTAAAAGTTCAGGAACACGTATCTAGCTTTCCAGTGTGATGGTGGAATAGAGACTATCATCACCATCTGGAAAGAGACACTGGAACTACACTTAGGGCAGTGGCTCACAAAGTAAGAATGATTAGAAGCAGAGACACTGCAGATTTTTGATATATGCTTGTGCAAATAATACTGACTGCTTCGTCTTTGATTTTAGTTCCAGCTGTGTTTGGAGGAGCTTTCACACTCCGTTTGAGCTATAACCTAGAATGAACCATAAAACATAACCAAACCACTGAAGCACATACGCCCTCGTCATATCATTTCCTCTTTATGAAGACTTTCTGCAAAGTCAAGGAGAAACCGTAGTTCAAGCTGCCTGTTGAAGAGGTGTGTTTTTAGCACAGGCAGGAGGTGTGATAATAATAAACACTGAACACTTCTGTCACTAATGTCAGTGAAAGTAATGCAGTTTATTAAATGGTTCATGGAGAACGTTGTTGGTGCAGGGGATTTACACCGATATCGGAGTGGAAACTATTGCAGAAAGGTCATACTAATAATTTTGGTCTTCGGAAGCAAACAGCATAGCAATTAGGGAATCTAATTAATGAGGATCTGTACATAATTAAATTAATGTCCTGACTGCGGTAAAGTGTCACATTAACTTTTCATTGACATTCATATTTACTAACAAAACAAAGGTTAACTAGTGATGCATTACATATTTCAAGATACTTTTAGAAAAAAGAACTACACTGTTTCGGAATTTGCTTTTTCATCATCACCTACTGCTCTCCCTGGGTAGGGCACACAATTACACATTTGAGTATCCACATCCTTTTCCTGAGAGTAGTTTTGATTTGGTCTGTGATGTTAGACAAGTCATTAAGCTCTCTGTGTACCGCTGAGCTCTTCCAGCGTGTTACAATACCCAGCTCACTCTTGTACAGCAGTGCAAATTTTATAGTCTTCTAGAAGTAGCTGGAGAAAAGGGTAGTACATGGTTAATTAGAGTTGTATTTTGTTGCTGTAAAGGTACTTAAATGCCCTGTTATCCCTTTGGCTTTTTAATATCAGGAATTTCACTGGTGTTGAGTGTGGAGGAGAAATATTTTCACCATTTCAGTAATTTCTAGGTAACGTACTCCTATTGTATGGTGAGATAAAACCCTACAGTGAACGAAAACTAAACAAGCATTTCTAAATCCACCTGAAGGGAGTGGGAAAAAGACTCTGAAGTTACAGTGAATTAATCCTTGCTTTGATATTCACATGTTTCATCACTGGGTTCTTTCAGGATTAGATCCAACGCCCAGAGCAATTAGAACAGGCTTTGAGAAAAGACTTGGGCTTTTTCAGAGCTGATACCACACAGCTTTATCACACAGCCCTGTCTCTGCAGCCAGTTTCCTCTACACAAGTCGAACGTTATTGATTTTGGAACTGATGGTTTTCCTGTGCACCTATTTCAACATGCACGTAAGTAACAGGGATGCTTGTAGGCATCTCTGTGAGCCTATCTTCTCTTCCTGCTGGGACAGAAAAGCTTAAGTACCTTCTTTCTCGTCTAATCCTACAGCACAATGTGTGACAAATATGAGGTCCCAGCCATAGCGCCCGAGGCTGAAGGCCCTGTTGCATCTCGCTGATAACAGGAGGAAAGGTGGGAGGTTATGCAAAGACTCTCACTGACTCTAAATCTGATTTCAGGTTCGAAGAAAAAAGGTCTCAATTCTGAACCTTCCTGACAGGCCTATGCCTAATCCAGAAACCTGGGTTTAGATTTGACATGGGACTTGTTTTATGCTGAATCAAATCTGTTATCAATTTTATTTATTTACTTTCTCAATACCCAGCTCCCACATCACAGCTTCGAGGGACAGATACTTAAGTACTTGAGAAAGGAAAACAATTTATTGTATCTATTTTAATGCACGGAGTGACAATTTTTAAGGTCACCTGCTAGGTCAGGAACCGACTTTTGGAGAGGATCCAGCTCTGCCAGGTTTGGGGCCGGTGTGTGTGCAGGCGTTGGGCCACACTGGTGGCCACACAGGCAGTGGGCTTGACAAATCTGGAGTGAAAAGCACAGGACAAATGTAGAAACTTTTAGTTTCCTGTTTTTTCTCCTACCTTGGGCTACACTTAAAAGGAATTTTGATTAAGCGTAATAAAAGTCACTCATCTAGTTGAAACCATTCCCTTCTTCTTTCAGTGCCTAGGCATCCCTTGAGAAAAATAATACCTAAACTGGCCTGTGATTTTATTGCTGGGCCTATGCAAAAAGGTGGCTTCTGAGTTACGTGGGAATTGCTAACTGGAGGATCAAAAAGCTGATATAAATGAAGTCTGTAAAGGAGTAACCCTATAACCTTATTCAGGAAATTTTAGTAAACTGAATTTCGCAGAAACGTTACAGAGCATGGGAAACTCCCACAAGCCTCCGTGCTTCAGTGACAAGAGCTCGGTGGGCACGTTGCTTCTGGCTGGTTGGGGACATGTGTTGGGGCCACGCGTTGGGGCCACATTAGTCTTAATAAGCAATGGACTTGGCGAAGGTGGAGCGGGACTGATTCTGCCCACCTCTGCCCAGCGATGTGGCGTTGCCTCTTGGGCATTTCCCACGGCTTTCTCCACTTTGTGCCTTCAGCAATAACTTTTCCATCACTTCTCTTAAGAAACCTAGGAAAGACCTAAAGCCCTCACTGTCAGGAAATCCCCCTTGGTATTCAGCCTTAACATTTCTCTCTGAAATCTTATCTCATTATTTTTATTTATAACCTCTTGAAACACCTTGAATAATTCTTTTCCATCCTTTCTATTTCAGACACAGGCAGACAGAATTCACATTCCTCTCAGCATTCACCCAGCCAGGCTATTCAGAAGTGTCCTTTAAACTTCCTTCAGAAGCCTCTGCTTCTAAAGTCCCATCTCCTTTGGTCTTTAGTGGGGTTTCAGGGGAGGAGGAAAGTCTGGGGAGAAGCTGTGCAGTAAAAAGAGACTACAGACAATGTGTCTGTTTGGGGAGAAGGGGAGAAACAGAGGAAGGCAACCAGCAAGAACCAGTCCATGCTATTTCTCTAATAAAAGCTTCTGGTGCTGGAAAGGAGTTTCTGGGTTCTGGGATGCTCTTGTGACAGCCCAGCATGGGCTGAGCAGTTGCTGCAGGAGCTTCATGCCCTCAGCTCCTGCTTGACGATGGGGACATTTTTTGACTCCGCCAAGCCACGATGTCTGCACCCACTTCCCAGCAAGTATTTTCTCCAGTATGAGATGACATTTCTCTACTGGCAGCTGGTTTTATCTGCTTCTTACAAACGGACCTTCCAAAAGCTCATTTAAGAAAATGTGGTGGAAAAGCGAAGGTTTCAGCCAAATGGCGGCTGGCTTTTGTGGCCGAACAAAGGAGTCGGCCAGGTTTTTGTTGTTCGAATGTCCTTGTCTGAGTTCACAACTTGTAAACCCATTTCCCTTTTCCAAACTAATTCTTCCTGCAGGGGATTGCACTCAAAAGCTTTTGTTGGGGCTGCTGGGGGAGTGGGAAGGCTGAGACACTGCTGAGTTATCTAACTGCCTAATTGCCACCAATTTCAATCCGGGCTGCCCTAAATATACCTTGCAGGATACATATCAAAGACAGAAGCGTTTAAAGGGGATTGCTCTCTATCTGAGTTGATAATCTCCTTAGTTCCTGCCAGCGTTTTTGCAAAAGATGTAATTCTTTCATTTTTCTTGCTGGCTTCAGCAGCTGAGACACAGAGAGGAGGAGGACTGCAGGGCTGAGCAAAAGACGGCTGCAAGAACTTCTGAATCCTAGAATGGAAAGAGTCTGCGCAAGGGGCATTTGCTACAGCGGTTACATTGTCCACGGATTTAGAAAGGCCATGCATATCCAACACATGCTCACCGTGCTCAGCTTCCTTGGAAAGAATTTGCTCTTGGCCTTTGCTCTCAGCCGATCTTGTGTCAGCCTTCACAACACAGCGGCTAGATTTTTCGAAGTGCCTTGAATTAGTTTCTCCTGTCACAGCGGTATGAAAATAGCAATGGATTCCAGTGATCTTCTCGCAGCATTTAGCAAGCAGTGTCACTACAGCTTGTTTCCTGAATTTCCTACATCGGATGCCAGGCAGTTTTTGAGCCCATATGTTGTGGTTATAAGGTAGAAGCTTTTCTCTGCTAGGTATCAGGTATCAGGTATCAGGTAAGAGGAAAGAAGCAGAACAAATATAGTGTTGGCTAACACATATACATAATTAGGACATGCCGATGTTAGCCAGGCTGCTCTGACTGCTTTGCAGATCCTTCAAGTTACCATGGGGAGACGTTTGCATGACAGCTCCTTTCCATACTGCAATGGGAGATGTTGCACCAAGTGGCGTGTTATTAAAACACAGCCCTCTCAAATACAAATCAGTTGTGGCAACGACCTGCCATTCAGGGCATATATCTATAATTACCCCAGAGCGATGACCCTCTTTGCCAACATGAAATAATTTCCACCGCTGATAATTCATCTTCATCTAATTTACTGCAAATGGCCCAGAAGGCATCACCGCGCTGAGAAACTGGTGTTTGCTGCCTTGTTAGGAGCTACTCCTGCTTCGAATTCCAAGCTAAAGTATCTGTTTGGAAGCAAATGGAGTAGTGGGGATGTTTTAAAATATCTGGCTGACATCCACCTTCTGATAAAATTGCTGAACAATTGAAAATGCAGTTACCTAATCTGACTTGGGCTAGCATGTAGTTAATTAGCCCAATAAAGTTAGACAGTCTACATTTGTTTCTAATATAGAGTAAACCACATCTACACAAAAATAATTTCACATCCCACTTGCCCTCACTGAACCCTGAGTAACGTTAAAGTTGGCTGAATTTTCAAAATAATCTTCCAGCTTGTATTTTGGTAAACACTTGACAAAAATAACCATATTCCACTTAAAAACAGTTTTCCTCTTCTTTCTATTTCAGTGAATGCTCCAATTTGCTGAAGTGTCTCCTTGATCCAAATTTGCAGTGTCTAGGGGGGGAAGCATGGTCACAGAGTTAATCCTGAGGTAATTTTTTATTTACGCATTTATTGTTACAGACCGCTTAAAAGAGGCTGGAGCTTCCCCATCTCCTGCCTGTTGCTGTCCTTTACAATCCTTCTGCTCTGAACTGTCCTGTATCCAGAAGAGGGGATGCCCTCACCCGCTGGTCCTCAGTAATGCCTGGCGGGATTTGCCGCAGCATTTTGTGGCTGCCCTGCTTCGGAAAGGAGGGGTTTCTGCTTGCCCATCATGGAGGAAGTTCTGCCCTTTGCCGGCCCTTTTCCTGAACTGCTTGCACTCAGGCCACCCCAAGACTTCCATGACTTTGTGTATTGTATTGCAGCTGCCAGTGTCATAAAAAAGCCAAAATAAAATGTAGAAAAGAAAACAGAGAAAAATCAATGGAGGGCATGTCTGGGAGGCTCTTCTCCTGCCAGGCCACCTCTTGCGGCTCAAGCTGCTCTCCATGCCCGATGCCTGGCAAAGGCCATGGCTGCTATGGAGAGATGCAGCAGGACATAAAGCTGCCGAGGGACACGGGCAGACAAATGGAGCAAAAAAGGGAGAAACCACATTTTTTGGAGCCACTTGTTTATGTGGACTCCTTCCCAGTGATCAGTAGTTGAACTCTGTAGAGTTATTTGTTGTTTCAATTTGCTCGTGGCAAGCCAATGCTGTTCGCATCTGCCTCCCTGTGGAATGGCTGCCGGTGCCATGGGCTGGTGGGTGCGAGGTCCACCCCTCCTGGCTGAACCTGATGCTGGGACCGTTTACCCCAGCACAAACCACCAGCGCTCTCCCTGCCAGAGTTTCCTTCAGGACCTGAAGCGCAAGATCAGTCTGGTTGACTTCACTGGGGGAAGGACATGCCATGAGCTAAGTGATAACCTCCCTTTGTGGCAAACAGCATGAGGATAGGAACCAGTATATGCAGCATCGCCTGGGTAAAAAGAAATTAAAAAAAAGTAGTATTCAATCAATCAGATGTTGAAGAGTCCCTTCCCATCTTGTATTTTCCCAATAACTATGTGCAATTTCTCAGATGCTGGCCAAGGAAGGGTGGCAGAGTCAGCTCCTCAAACAAATGTGCTCACCCTGCCCACTGCTAAAATTTAGAAAAATACGTGGAGCTTAAATAAAAGTGTTTGCTGAACTTGCCTAGCATTATTTTCACTGCGAGTTCCTTAAGAAGGTTCTGTTTTACCTTTTTTTTGTCACTGTAATTCAGTCAGAGTTCTTCTGGATTTGATGAAAATGATTTTTACAAGTTGGTCTTTACCGAGCTGGTCCAAGAAAAAAATAATGAAAGAGCTGCCACCATTTACCAAATCCAAAATATTTTTCCCCGCTCTAGCTCCTAACATTTTTTGTCAGTCATGCCTAGAATAAAAAGTGCTATTTTTTATGCACATGAGTTTGAAACAATTTTGCGAAGGAATTCTTGGAACCCTCCCACATACCCTTTATTATTATGATTTCTTTTACTTTTTTTGGTTTGGTGCAATTGTCATAATGCTTTTGAAGGTATTGAATATTTTCAGGAGTAGAACAAAAATAAATGGGCTGGACTTGGCTGAACTAAGTGCGGTTAAATCCAAAGAGCTGCTTTTGAGATAACTTGGACTTTTACGACTGGGATTACTGAAATGGGATAAAATATCATTAGTGCCTGGCGAAAGTACCTGCTGAAGGATTTTTGTCTTAAGACTGTCAGTTTAGGGAAACAACAGACTGAAGCATCATATTTTGCAGCTGACTACGATTTGGCCCAGCCCTGCAAATACCTTTCACGAGCAGGCAGTTCTGCAGACAGTTACGTTCCAGTGGGACTCCTTGCGCTAATGACTTTCCAAGATGAGTAAAGTATCATCACCTACCCCTATAAAATATAAATCAAAAATCAGCCCTGCCAGTGGCTGGGGACCAACACGAGAGACTAAAACTCAAACTGATTTGTAAGGCACTGAAAACACACTGAAAATATATCCAGCTTTCAGTTAAGAAAATATAGAGATTTTGCAAGAGGAAGAGAATGTAACAGCCCCTTTTCCCATGGGGAGCTAAAAAAAATCCCTTTTTAGAGTTTTCTGCTGGTCTTTTCAAATCGGTGAGTTTCTCTGGGAGATGGGAATTCCTGGCAGGGAAAAAGCCCTTTGATTCTTCACCTCTCTGGAAACTGAGCTGATGGTGTTTTTTTTCCATGGTGCAGCCTGTCCCTGTGCTGTTGACCTGGATATTCCTCCTTGTTCAGAGGAGTTCTGTCTTAGGCTGGAAAAAGAAAAAATACAGGCTTTCACTCATCTTTCATCAGGCTAAAAGGGAAGACAAAAACAAGAAGGCCTTTGGGTTTCCAGAGAGTTACAGGCATTTCTGATATGTTAAAATGATTAAAAATTCCATGTCTGGCAACCGGAGTCAAGCGAGTTCAGTCAGTCTTCATTGCCTTTGAGTCTTTTAAAAACCTTCTCCTCCCTTGTATTTTTTTTATGATGGTGAATGAATAATTTTGAAAACTACAACAGAAAAGGACCCTTTTTCTTTTTCTGTTGCACTGTTTTGACTTTGAAACTCCTCACCGCCTTCAAAGGGAGCGGTGCAGCGTGTGGCTTCGTGGCGAAGCACTTGTCACCCCTGTTATGAAAGATAATGCGGTAATGGGAAAAGCAGGAGGAGGTATGGTCTTATGGTGTCCTCCTTGTCCGAAAGGCATTTCATGTTTCATTTGTACCTCTGCCATCAAGCCATGGGAAGGCAGTTAAACCTCCTCAGCCTGGAGTGTTTTCATGGTAGGAGCAGGGCCAGAGGGAGAGGGGAAACAAACAGCAGGATGGGATAAAACAGCCTCTAAGTATTTCACTTGCTCTCCCTCTCCATTCCTGGCTGCAAACACACCACTGCCCGTAACAGGCTGTCCTCACCCCATCCCAGACCCCCTCAGCAGCCCTGCCATTGCAAGGGCGGTTGCTCCAGCCAAGCCCCCGCCTCACTTGGATGTCTGAAATTTAGATTATTTACTCCTCCAGTCAGTTTTGACAAGTGCTGCGGCTCTTCCTCTGCAGCGTTGTGCAGTGCTGGTGACTGGTCCTGCTGGCGAATGCATGATCCCTGCAAGGTGACCCACCAGCATCCCAGCACGATGGCTTTTTGGCACGGTAAATTAATGAAAAACACTGAACTCAGCATTACAGTGTGGAAGGGGAAAACGAGGATTTTGACAGCAGGTGAGGAAATGTGTGTTGATTAAAGAAATCCTTCTTACTCATAGCATACCATGGGTATGGACCCTCAGGTAGTCTGCGGTAATACTTAGCAACACAGCATCTTTTTTATTTGCCGGCAACAGTGATCTCTCAGCGTTGCGTTGAAGAGCAGTCAAGGGAGGGTGGAAGCGGGTGAGCAAACTGCAGCTCTCTCTCCTGGAGCCCATGCTGGAGGGAAAACTTTCCACCATTCGGCATGGAAACACCTGAAATCCTGCTCCAAAATCTGTCAAAAGGTAAAGACATAATACAGAAAACACGATCTTACCCTTAATTCTTCTGGAGCGTGTAGATTCAAGAAAACTGAGCAGAAACATGAGTCAGGACACTTAGGTGCTTGCAGTCATCGTCTGTCTGGTGACTGCATCACTTCTAATACTGAGCATTAAAATAGTAAATGGACTGCATGTTTCATTCAGACTCTGAATTGATTCAGTTCCTGGTCAGGGACTAGTAAAGCCTCGATCATTACAGAAGAAGCTGAAACTGCAGCAAAGCAATAGACTGACAAGCCTTGGGAGCACTGACACATGCCACGGTCAGAAGAAGCCTCAGCAGACAGACCAAAAATGTCAAAATGTCAAGAGCAGATCTGGAGAGGAGCTGAAATGTAGTCGGGATGGAGGGGCAGGGTGGGTTAAAGCGACAAGAGTGAAGCAAGCCTTTGACAAGCTACAGAACAGGCAGAGAGGAGCTGCTGGATCTTGGATTGCAGGCACGGGCTGGGGGGAGGTCTGAAGGGAGGTCCTGGGAGGTGTGGGTGCAGAAGGGATGAGTGCAGAGCATCCTTCCCTGCCCACCGGTCGGCTCGGGAGCACTCGCGGCAATGGGCACTGCAGGGTGCTGCTGAAGCAGAGACCTGGAGATCAGCCCCGTCTCAGAAATAAGACTTGGGCACGGGTTTGCGGGTACTCACGTGGGGGACAGAAAACCAGCGCCGTAAATTTGGGAAGATGTAAAAAAACAAGGGAAATGCCAGCTACTGTGACAAATGGACAAGAGCAATCTTAATATTAAAAGGTGAAGTGCTGCAAGAGAAGAAGTGTTAATACACACGTGGCAATGCATACATTAACCTTTGGCTATGCTTAAAAAGTATTTCAGCAACAGGCATACATTCCTGCGCAGACTGTAAAACATCTGGCACCGTGCTCTTATTACTCTGCCCTTGGATTCACATGGTCAAAACGCGAATGCCTGATGGTTGCCTCTTCTTTGATGGGACAGCCCGTGTCATCTCTTTAAAACACCGCCGTCCCCAAACAGCGGCACGACAGACTGAGCCCCTGTGCTCCCAAAAAGCCAGCCCTGAGCGGAACACGCCATGGGCAGTGTCGCAGTACGACACGTTAGTCATGTGCGACTGTCGATAATGCGTTTGCCACCTTCGTTTGTCACCGCAGCGTCTCTAATACCTAGCGCGTTAAAATAGATCCTGACCTGCTTGCACAAGGCGGGAGCCCACTGCTGATACAAGATGAGTGAGAATCTGAGGATTAACTCTCGATTACTTTATGCCTGGGATTAACAACATCACAAGGCTGATACTGGTTTCAGATCAACCAATCTTTATTGAGAGAGCAGGGCTGGAAATAATAGGGAAGAACAAAGACACCTGGGGCAGTGAGGTCCGTCCAGGCAGAGACATGCTCCATAGAAGCAGATCTTTTAAAAGGTTAGGGTTGTACTACTCCTTAATCCTCACCAAATAGGAACGACCTGAGAGAGTGTCCAGCGGAGGGCTACGAGGATGAGGAGGGGACTGGAGCATCTCTCCTACGAGGAGAGGCTGAGGGAGCTGGGCTTGTTTAGCCTGGAG
>Ga0065711_1040101_pt1 | contig 17245 bp, 9 predicted proteins | sample Hoacrofraction12_FD_59098 | JGI IMG/M metagenome (GOLD analysis project Ga0065711, IMG submission 59098) | Hoatzin crop microbial communities from Cojedes, Venezuela - Epithelial fraction 12 v2 (version 2) | ecosystem: Host-associated > Birds > Digestive system > Esophagus > Crop | place... | reverse complement strand
GGCGGGAGCCCGGAGCCCGGGGCGGTGCCGATCTGCGCCGCGGGGCCGGCCCCGGCGCTGGTGTTCGCTCTCCCGGTGCGTGCCCGGCTCCGGGGAGCGCAGGGGCCGCCGTTCAGACGGAGCCTGCCCGGGAGCGCGGGTGGGAGGAGGTGCGGGGGGGACGGGAGGAGTAAACCCGTGTGGGTGACAGCTCGGGACTGCTGCCGGCAGTTCGGACAGCCGGGCGGGGCTCCCCTGGGCGCCCGCAGGATCCTCGCCTCTTCGTGAGCGGATCCCAGCAGTGACCCCCCTCCCCGTCCAGCGGTGCTGGATGGAGCGTGTCTTCTGTAACGTATTGGCGTTAAATGAACGTCCCTCACCCAGATATTGAGGTTTAATTCAAGGGAAGACAAGCCCGTAATCCGTGTAGAGTTAATGAGAGAAGGAGGCTGGAAAGAAATCGTATCCTTCATCAAGTTAACTGGTAAACTTACTTAAAAATCCTCTGGGCCCATTTTGCTCACACTCGTGTTCTGTGTGATTTCATGACAGTTGCGGTGTGTAAAGGAATATAAATCACAAATACCCACATTCCGCCTTCCATCTAGCAGACAAAATGACCCATGGTATCCTGAAGAACGAATCAAATCTGTGAGATCCTTTTCAGAGGCCTGTGCCTTAATTCTTGACAGGATTACTCTTGCATTGGTCTCATTTTTGTTCTACTAAGAAAGCAGTGCCCGAAGCTTGTTAGTTTCCCGTTGTGGTGTCAGTACTGGTGGGATGAGTGTGTCGGAATGTGCAGAGACAAAACTGATTGCTGAGGAGTCGGCAGAAACACAAGAGTGGTCGCAGTGTTCAAGCTAGTCTGTAATACTCAGCTGAAATGCTCCAGGAATTATTGGCGTGGAAGTTTTGTATTGTATGTGTAGCGAGTGCTTCCTCAGGCAGTCCAAATGTGGGGACGGAGCAGAGCCGGATGCTGTCTGCCTCGACAGGGCTTGCTGAATCCAGCTTTCATGAGAAGCAAGGCTCTCTGATAGAGACGAAACCACGTTTTTATGGTGATGTGCACTTCTGAATATGAGGCGTCTTGGCTGTTTTTAAAATGTATTGATGACTTTTAGCATAAAGAATTTTGAGTGCTACCCTGGGTAGCTGCCGGGTAGTACTCTTGGAATGAAACCTTTCACATCACACAGGCACGTTCTAGTCACATAGAGCACCATTTTTGTCTGGCTGCAAGAGGACAAGACGTTAAATGTGCTGAACTAACTGTCTTTCATAGGGACAGAGGTGTGTTTCACTTGCTTTGTGTAAGTTCTGTCTCATGAAACAGGTTGGAGTTTTGGTGAGGAGGCTTGAAATTAGGCTACATGTTTGTATCAGATGAAAATGAGCAATATGGAACTAATACCGAATGATTTGTGTGGCTTGTGCCATGGAAACCATGTGCAGTTTCTGAATAGCTTGACTCTTTGTAGGTGGAACAAATGGCGTCTGCTGTCGGGATACTTGGTGGAGGTGGGAAGTTGTGGGAATGGAGGTCATACTGGGGTCTCCTACTGAGAAACAAGTAGGCCTAATGCCTGTATGCTGCCCGTTATCTGTAACAGCAGGAATTTTAGCAGTTTGTTCTCAGGGGTGCAATACCTCTGCACTCCCAACTGCATTTTGGTCTGTGTCTTATCTCTACTGCAAAAGTGGTTTTATGTGCAGCTATCTCTTAGTCAGATAGAAGTATTTATTTTACCCCTGCTTCTCCAATGGATGCTAACTTCAAAGCTCAGTTACAGTTTGAGTGTGAACACTGTTAAGTAGTTGCCAAAAATACACAAACCCCATTTCATCATTGAAACTTAATTAAGAGCGATGCTTGGGTTCTCATCTGGCAGGGACCCCCATTCCAAAAAAACCTGCCAACCTGAGCACCCCCTTGCCCCTCCAGTTTTACAGTCAGAAGTGGGTTGTAGAAGACGTGCAAGATCAGTCTTGGAAAAACAAGTGAATGTGAGAGGGTGGACTACATGAATTCTGTTCAAGGGCTGTTTTAGTCTGTGGCTTGGAGCAAGTCTTGGTAAAACAAACTAAATGCTGTGTAATTTTTCTCTTGCCTCACTTAAGTGGTTCTCAAGTGAAACGATTCCCTCTTCCTCACACCGGATAATTCAGTGTTAAGCATTATGAAAATCCTCTTTAAGGATGAGGGTGGAGAATGTCTAGGAAGTGTGACAAATAAAGGTACAGCTGAAATAGCCTTTAATTAAACGCGGTATTTGCTTTTGACCACTTTCTTTCTTAGTCATGGGATACTGGATTACGTATTAGCTTTGAATGGCAATCTTTTAATTTATTGGTGTTAGCTACTAATGCCCTGTTTGCTAATGAGGAATTACTTAACTGTAAGCGGTATGGGTAGATGACTGTTGAAGAACGGCTTTGGCTTCAGTTGTCTATGGTACTGGGTATAAGGCTATGGACTGGTAACAGTATTTAGATTTTCTTTGTGAATATCTTTGGGCGAGAAAAGTTGGAAGGTTTGTCAGCTGGAGAGGAGAAAAGCTTTATTAATTCACAGTGACTGAAAATGGACTGCTAATGGCATGTGGGTGTGAAAGACGGCCAAACACAATTTTAATGTGCATCAGGGGAGCATTACCACTGGAGGTACTAAGGGCAGCCTGCCGGGATTGCTGCGTACAGTTCTGGTTCATTTTCAAACACGGTCAGTCAGGTAGCAGGGAAGGCTAATGGAGCTCTAAGGGAGCTGGGCTTGTTGCCCTGTAGAAGATTGTTGTGTTTTTAATCGGTCAGTGTGAGAGAGTGGCACAACAGCAGTGCATTTCGTCGGCAAAACGGAAGAAGGTTTGTAACTTGGAGGGGCCTGAGCCTCGGGGACAGCGTACCTGTAGGAGTAATGTGGTTAAAGTTTAAGTAGTCCTGTGATGGAGAACGTGAGTGTATCTCGCATCTGTAACTGGGGACTATGCTTGCTGTATGTGTTAGGTACTATATATTATAAATATGTTGTTGTTACAATAATAAATGTTGTTACTAGTTACTCGCTATATATATAGTGAGTGTAGTCATGGGTAATTTTATATATATAGAATGTATATAAATGATATATATGTGTACATACTCCAGGTAAGATGTCCAGCAGGTCCACTCCAGTCCTTTTTGGTTGTAATTCACAATGATTTAAGCAAATATCTTGAATTATAACACAAGCCCCAAGAATATCTAAATTTGTGTATAACTTTACTTGCAAGTAATGCTGATATTATTTTCAGCAGAAGTATGGAGCTGAATTAATGCAGGCTTCTTGCTATTGTTTAAGGCAAAAAAGGATGAGATTGTAGTAATCGGCATTTCAAGATCTTCTTACCAGCTGAAAAGCTGTGTGGTTGAAAGCTGTGGATAAACACTTTATGTCAAGACTGCACTGACTGTTAGCAGCCATAAAGTCCTAAAAATTGCAGTGTCTTACTGAAATTTTTACTTGTGACAGGTTTTGCTGATACTGCATATCTCTACTGTGAGCTGTTGTATCAATACATAATAAAGTTGCCTTAGGTCAGCAGGGCTGCTGACGTTGCTGAACTGCTGCAGTGCATCCTCAGTGGCATTTAGCCAGTCCTCCTGTGTTGACTGAGGGCTGTGCTCACAGACACTTTGCTCCAGCAACAAAAGAGCTGGATTATGCTGGTCTGCACTGGAAGATGACAGTTGCTGCTTGCAGAGGTGGCGTAGTGTAATTCAAGCTTCAAGTGGACTGAATTAATAACAGTGTGTATTTACATTTTCAGGATTTAAATAATAATGCTGGTCTTTAGTGCTTCTGCCAGTTAAAAAAAGGATTTATTACTAATTTTCCTTTTTTTTTTAAGACTGTGCCCTTACTGTCTCATTGCATTTAGTGTTTTTTTTTTTTCTCGAGCGTGTATGTGTTTTTGTCTATGCAGATGGTTCTTCAATAACCCGCTTAGCATGCTTGATTACTTTCTTAATTTGTTACAGTAGAGAAGTTTGTGTTTGAGATAAATGTCCGGTGGCAAAGGTCGGGATGAAATGAAGTTTGGAAGGAGGAGGGAGGAGCACTTTAAGAGTTTCCCTGTAGTGGTAGGGGGAAGATTTTTAAAAAGAAGATCTATCATACTAATGTCATGGATGAAGAAAGTGAGAAGATGAATTTACATTGTATAAGGGGGAAGAACGTGGAGTTGCTATAGATGGGTTCAAACTGCAGAAGGCAAGATTTTTCCCAGTGCTAAGTTTGAGTTGTGCTGTGGGTTGCCTGTGGCAGAGACACGGCTGCCAGGTTTACAGGTCAGGTACATCAAAAGATTGGAAACTGTCATATAATTATCACTGTCTGACTCCCATTCTTGCAGGCGACAAAGAAGAGGTTGATGTCTCTATTTTGGGGTTTTTTTTGTTGTTTTCCTCAAAGGAACAGTTAAGAATTGTGCTCTTAGTCCTGCAGAACTCTGCTAAGGCAAGAAGGATGAAACGGAGTGCTGAGCTGATGCGCACTAGGAAGTTGCGCTGGTGTAAACACTTCTGCCAGTGCAGAATAAGAGCAGAACCTGCCAGGCACGAGTGGAGTCGCAGGTCACACAGCAAAAACGTGCTTCTACCAGGACAGTTGAGTCCAGGGGACTCTAAAAAGGCTGTGTCAGAAAAGATACGCTGCGGTACAGGCCTTTGCCATTAGCTGTGTGAAGTCACAGGTTCAGCTTCACAGCAGCCTTTACTGGTGTGACAGACATTCGTAGTGTAAAGCGAGCCTTCCCGCAGGGCAAGTGGCAGACCTCTCATCCCAGTCTGCTGTCCCCTTGAGAAACTTGTTTTTCAAGAGGTCATATACTTTTAAGCTAACAGGTTTTTTTCTATGCTTACCTGTAAGTGCATAAGAATCTTAAGTAACCCTGTGGTAGATGTGTTATTTTTCTTATGCTGGTGTTATTAAGCATTAACAAAATTAATTGCTGTGCTGGTGGGAGCCTTCCATGAGTAAGGACTGTAGCAAATGCCTTTTGTCGGCAGCGATGATAAATGGCCTTATGTGCAGACTCTAGCTATGAGAAACAGCCTAGGCTATCAGCTTCAATTACAGCTCATAAAATTGTTATGCTCTTACTGGAAGATGCGTGTACCTGATACAACTCCTTGCTTTCGTAGCTTTTTGTTTTTACTTACGCTGAGCCTGATCGATGAATCAGTTTCTAATGTAAGAGGTATTGTGTCTTTGGTGGGGTTGCTAAAGCAAAACATTTACAGGGTAGAGGTGATGACAGGTTTAAAAGCATTTTGGCTTACGCTTTCTTATTTTTAAATGTCTCGATAGATGTGAGTGGAAATTTGTGGAGGCGCAAATTCCTCTCTCTTCAAGCTGTGTGTCTGGGCAGAGAAGGGTGTTCTGTAAGCTGTTGCTCTGTGTAAAACACAGACCTGCCAAGCCATTCCAAGAGCATTAAAATGTAAGTGATGGCTCAATTAACCAAAATGGCTTGAAGTTCCTCTGGTCCGAGTCTGTTGTACTCATCCCTTTTGAAAAGGATGGAATTTATACTGGGTAGTTCTTATTAAATAATATTAGGATATAAATCAACCCTGAAGAACACAGCATATGTTAGCCCAGCGAGCTCTGTTGTGGCCAAAGTATTAAACACGTCTCAGATCAAAAACTGAATCCTGCATCCTCTAAAACTAGCAAGGTTAAAATAGTGTGACTGGAACAAAATAACACAATGCAGGCAAGGACAGACCTTGATCTCAGGAAGGAGGAGAAAGGCTTTCTCTTTACTAAAGTGTATGAAAACTAATGAACTGCCAAACATATGAGTTAAGGACAAAGGAAAAGCATTCTTCTTGACAAGTTTTTGTGTTGTTGAGCTGGGGCTGTGGCTCCTGACAACTCTGCTAAATGATGCCCGAAGGCTGGGCAGCAAGTGTGGGGGGAGGGCTCGCAGCTGGAAAGACCAGCAGCTGTGCTCCTGCTGCTCAAACTGAGCTGATGTAGACACATGCAGGTGGGCAAAGTAGACAGGCGTCTCTGACGTAAAGCCTTCAGTGAAACTGTCCGTGAGGTATTCCACTGTGAAAAGGAGCTGTAGTCATTAACGGTGTTTGATTTAAATGTTGTGATGGAGAAGTCATCCCGTACCCTCTCAGTCCCACACAGAGTTCTGTTCAAGAACTGTATTTGTAAGTTGGATGGGCTGGAATGTGTTTGAAGAGCACAACCACTTGTCTTCCAAAACCTGAGGTGGGAGTGTGCTGGAGAAGCACTTTTCCCTTCGTGCGGTGAGAGGTGGGGTGCGGAGGTGCTGCCTGCGTGCTCTGCCCGCTGCTCAGCCACACTGGCCGGAGCTGGGCGAAGAGCCGAGGCTCTCTGTGGCGCTGGCATCCTGGAAGCTTCAGCTGCTCTTTCAAAGTGCGGCCCCATCGGCTACAGAAGGGTAGGAGGCGAAGGGGACAGAGAAATTGTTGGTGGAGATGCGGGGGTGTGGAGTGAGCCATGCAAGTGTCTGACGTACGCAGCACGCACAGCACGAGGCCCGCTTTCCGTCTGCTGCTCTGTAGCAAGGCGGCGGGGTTTGGGATGGGTGTACCAGGGGTCCTTCTGCAACAGGGACATTAAAGGGAGTGCTGTATTGTTACATTATCTGTAAGCTGGAATCTTTAAATTTAGCGTCTTTATTTGAGGACATACTTTTCCTTTGGTTTCTGTTTTCACTTTCCAAATATTCTGAGGTCTTGAGAGCTTCCAGACAGGTGTGCACAGCGAGATGAGGTGTACTGGTAGTGTTGGGCCCCGAGGCGCAGCTGTGTCAGAGTTATTAGCGGAAGATATGCTACAATTTCTGTGTAAATTTCACTCTTGTGCTGGCTACCTTGATGGTGAATAAGACTCTTTTAAGCTAGCATATACTTAGAATAAACCATAAGGCAACCCTGCCATCAGGTATGGATCCATCTTCATCCAGATGTGTTCTGTGTACTGCATTGTCTGCTGTTAAAAATACCATTCACCTGTGTAGAGAGTCCTAATTCATCCCTTTTTTATTACGATCTGGTGGAAAAATGTCTTGCGTTGTGGCAGGAAATAATAAATAGTCTGTGTTGTATCTACTTGAGAAGTACTAGCTAGCCCCATCAGTCTGCATCTAGACTATCTGATGGATCCAATCTGTAACTGTGCAAGACAAATGTAAACCTTTGTAGTATGATTGTCAAATGAAGTGTGCTTATTTAATTAAACAATTTTTATTAATGTTTCTGAGAAGTCTCTTTACTGTTGACTGCCCCTTAATAAATATTCTGCAGTTGTGTAGGCTCTTTCATCCAAAAATCTCAACGTAATTTATAGTGATGTTATTTCTTTAACCATAAATTAGGAATGATGAGGAGCACAAACTCAGCATTATGGTGCTTCCTAAGATGAGTGCAATTTTCTGTGTAGTATATGTTACTAATGCTGCTAATGTGAAGTTGTAAATAACAAAGAAGAACTTACGTGGAAGCAAGACAGGTAGGTTGGCTTCTTATAAACATTTTTTCTTAAAGGGTAGTAAGCAGAGAAGAATGGTTTACTGATCTAATTTGTTGCTGTCTGGATTCTCCACAAAATAGAACATTTCCCAAATTAGTATATTGGGTTGCCTGGCACATTACAGCAGTAAATTGTTCGCCAGTCAGCATGGGCCAGTCTTTTCTCCTCTATTAAACTGTACCCAAACCCCTTTCCACACATGCCAGAGCAACTGTCAGGTTTGTAAGGAGCGCAGTCTGGTAACTTTTCATAGCAGATAGCTCATTCATTTTGGAAGAACTGCTGCTTAAAATCAGCTTTTGTTTAAATGTTTCGGAACCAGCCTGGGGCTGGATGAATCATTCTAGCCGTCACTGTAAAAATGCCACATTTTGGGGATGTATTCTGTGGAAAGAACAAGACTGAGATTAGGCTATTGACCAAATGGCTATTTAAAAACAAGTAAGCAAAAATCCATATTATTGAATGAGTAGATGGTGGTCTGTACTGTGAAACGTCAACTGGAAAATTAACACCTCAAAGCAGTATTTAGCAAGGGTAGGTACAGTAAGAGGCACAGGAATATTTGAAGAAAGAAGTATACAGAATGGTCTGGAAAACATTGAATAATTCATTTGTTAGCATTGGGTATTGTTGATTGAGGTGTATATATATAAGCAAGTTGCTGCTTTGAAAGTAATGGCAGAAGAATTTAGCATAGAAAAGCAAATGTGAACGTGGGAAAAAAGCCTCACTTCCATTTTAAAAGAAATTATTCAGTATATTAAAAGTAAATGAACTGAACCATAGGTTAATAAAGCTGCTTTTATACCTTTAGCATAAAATGTGTTATATTCTTGGTAAAATGCACTTCCCTTGGGTTTAAGGTATCATGAGTATCACATTTTCTAAGACACTTTTGAGAATTCCTTAACTATTGCTTTGAAGAGAGAATTGCTGTTATGTTGCTTTAGTTTAAAGAACAGGCCGGGTGAGTTCTGCTTTGAAGTGCTAAGATTAGATTGTCTATCGAAATGACAGTAAAGGGCAAAATGTACTGGTTCTTGCATTGTGATTTTTGGGGCGTTTGCTGGTGTGGACTGGCCCGTTTTGGCTCTGTTGGAGTGTTGGCTGTTTTTCTTGTTTCCTCTTACAGAACTGCGTCTAAAAAGATGTAATTTCCTAATACTGATTTCCTATAAGCAGTTGTACTAACGTGTGTGAGGAGGCTTTGACTGTGTTTGGGAGGGAGAAAGTCTGCAGGGTCAAGAACAGAAGCAAGAGGGGCCCATGGGATGCTCGCTCTCTAGGTGCCATCTACAGCATAAGCAGGTACTTGGGTCCCTCCGGGGTGACACATATGGGTCCTGCGCTGGGTTTCCCTGTCAGCTGGCGAGCTGCTAGGCTACTCTTCAGCTGTATTCTCTGCATTTGTTCTCTACTTTCAAGGACTTTGGGATCTTTTAAGGAACAAGGAACAGCAGACAGGAGTGCTCGGGATTGTTGGTGAGTGTGCTGACAGACAGAGTCCGTAGGAATGGCAGGCTTTCCTACGGAGACCGAGTCGTGTTTCCTTCTTAGTGAAGATGATGGACAGCGTTTCAAACGGAGCTAAACGTGCTCAGCTTCTGCCTGTTTCAGCTGGCATTGTTACCCTCCTCAAAAGCAGGTCTATAAAATATGTCTTTTGTTTTTTAAAGCAAAAGAAGATTGCAGATATGCTGGGAGCGACTCAGCCCTGTAGTGCCTGAGGTTGTTTGCTCAGCAGCACATGCGCGGGTCAAAGGTCTGAGGGAGATCCATGTTTATCCTGGAAGTGCTCGAAAGCGGTAACCAGCTGTTGCTGATAGCAAGCACATCATCGTTGCGTGTTCACGTTACCCATGGAAAGGAATTACAAAGGTTGGGTAGCCTCGCACTTGTCAGTGTTGCTGCTGAAGCTGTATAGTGGGTAGATCTGCTGGCTCTTAGGCCTTAGCCGTGTCGAGCAGAGTGTCTGAGGAGAGACCACGGCTTATACTTAATTAATCACATTTGTTTAATGTGAAACAAACCCTAAGTGAAAATCACATGATTTTCATGACCAAAGGTGCTCAGATAAATTAGCTGTATTCTTTCTTGCATAGTCAACTCTTGTAGCTGCTCCTACAAATGTGGCATAATTATGGAAGTCTTGTAAACTTTTAAATCCACTCAACTTATTTTTCTGCTAGAGAAATGGTTGACAATTATGTAGCATGGCCCCAGAATGTTGCTGAAGAGGTAGGTTTCTTCCCTCTTCTCATCCAAGCTGTTATTCCTGCATATATATAGTGGGAGAATACTTTTGTTGTTGTCAGGTCCAGTCCCAGTAACAACTGCAATACTGTTTGAACAACTTTCAGCCTAATGGAACACAGGGTGTTAAAATACTGGGAAACAAATAATTAATTCCAGGTTCTGCTCAAGTGAGAATGTGAGGAGTGGAGAAAGATGGGGGGAAAAAAGTACATGCGAGGGGAGGCATGTAAAAATTAAGCATGTGTGCATGTGGAGGGGGAGCAGTATATAGCGGAAGAGAGTACAGTGGGTTTCTTGGCATAGTCTCAAATATAAGTTATTCTGCAAACAGGTTTTGCAAGCTGGTTGAAATTCTCAGAGTTTGTACATTCCTACTGATGGTAAAATATTATTACTTCTTCCACAAGGGTGTATATGGAGAAGTTTCTTGTGAGTGCATGATTTGTTTCTGTAGATCTGTTTGATCAGTGTTTCAGTATCTGCATGGAACATAAAAAAAGTCTTCTTAAGTGTCCCGACGGCATGGGCATTTGCACGATTTGGTTCGCCTGTGAACCTCCTGCTCCACTCCTTGTTGGAGTGACCTTCTTCCAAAGGATGTGAATGCCTGTGCTTCCAGTTGATTTGAAGGAGTGAGGGGGCTGTGTGCCAGTACATGCACCCGGTGACACATCTGCTTTTGTGACTAAGTTCATGGCCTGAAGAAAAGCCTCACTCAAACTGTGGATCCTGTTACGCATTTAACCCAGGGCTGTGATGGTTTTAAGACTGATGGCATAATTTGAAATCTGTACTTTAGCGTGCAAGTGACTGTCGGCTGTCAGAGTGTCTGCTGACTGCTTGTGCACTCGTTCTCTGAAATGTTTATTCGGGATTATTTACTGGTAAGGTCTGTGTGTTTTCTATGCACGCAGAGCTCTTCGGGCTGCTCCCTGCTGCATGGTGCCTGTCCCCGGTGCTGCGGGTTTACTCGGAATGCCAGTGCTGGTCTGGCCTGGGTGCGCTTCCCACTGCGGCTGGGGCTGGTACGTTTCAGCTGAAGGTGCCGAAGCACTTGTTTTCAGACAGTGAATCTGCCAAAGTCACATACTGCCGTTTCTGTGGTTCTGTACCTAGTGCAAGAGGTTTTTACCTGTCTTGTTTTTACCCCTACAGTTCCAAGGGGGAAAGAAGGAGCAGGAGTCGTCTTAGAAATTGGATGTAAGGGTGAAGGAACCATGGCTTGGGTTAGCTTGGGGGGCAGTCACTCTTCAGGTACTGCGGGGCAGTGGGATTAGTTGCTGTGGCGTGTTATGTTGCCCATTGATTCCAGAGTGAAATATCCGTCCCTCTTACTGCACTTCTTTCTTGCCTTTTAGTGGTTTAATTAGGGTCATAAATGAAATCGATGTACTTCATTCAGTGAGGGAAACAGAGGAATGACATTTCAACCCAAATATTTGTTCTGCACTGTATTCAAATTCCTGCGTGTTTGTTTTTTTTTTTTAAATGGCTGTTGGCACATTGAATAGTGTGTGCCTGTTACGGCTGTTACCTTTCTAAGGAGTAGTGCCTTTAAGTACTGACTGGGAGCACCGTGCTTTCAGATTGCTTTTTGGAAGAAAAAGTATGAGCAACTGTTCGCATATTTTGATTACTTCCAAGTTTGTTTTCTAAAACATGTACCTAGTAGATAGTGTGATACTCCTTTCATTTGTCATGGACTTCAAATGGAGATGGCACGTGTAGCGGGAGTACAAAGACAAGCCCTGCAAATATGAGGAGGTTTAAATCTGAATTCTGTGGTTTTCTATGGCATGAATGGCCAGCAGCCCAGGTGCAGGAGACAGTCAGGGCTGATTTCTGTCCTGCACTTGCATACTGGAGCCTGTAGAGTGAGCATGTCCAGAGAACACGGATCACAGCACTAACTCACAGGGTCGTTGTTCTTTCTTTTAAATCTGGTGAGGTCTGTAGCTTGTAAGGGAGAAATTAAAACTGTGAGTATTATACAGGTTGCATTTGCTATTTGACAGTCTGAAAAACATGAGGCCTCGTTGAAGCCAGAGTGGTGTGGAAAACTGTATTTTGAAACATGATTTTGGAGCAGACTGTACCATGTCCAAAGAGAAATGCTTTATACCAATGAAAATGAGATCTGCAAAACCTGTTTCAAATCCTACAGGCTGGACTCTGGACTGTAAGGGGAAAGGGTTTATTTTTCCGTGTGACTTTCAGAAAGTCAATAATAAGTGGCCTTTCCAGAACAACAGGTATCTTTGTAGTTCCAGTTTTGCTTTGTAGTAGCTTGCCCTAGTCCTGTGCTGCTTTTGGCTGCTTTTCCCAGCCTCTATCATAATCCGCTTCCTAAAAAAGGCTGAACAAATAAAATGAAAATGGCAATCCTTCAAATGCCAGGCCTCCAGGCAACAGAGATTAATGGTGTACTTGGCTATGGTTTTGCACTGGTAGTTGGAAAATGTAACTGTGGAATGGCAGATTAGAAGAGTCATCAGTCACTTAAAATAGCTGTTAATAACAGGCTGGCAGTGATGGGTCTGTCTGTAAAAAGCGTCACAAACAAGTTCTCTGCTGACATAGTTACTGGCTGTATTTTCCTGGGAGAGGGTTTTTTTTGGAGAAACCCCGTCTTGTGGTTCTGTTCCAGTTCCCAGGAGCAGCCTGAGTGTGTGGAGGGACGATCTCTCTGTGCTAATTAGTCTGTGGTGCTCCTGTCCTGTGACTTGTTGCAAGAAGCCAAATCCAGGCACAAAGCAGAGCCGGTACCACCAGCATTAAAAACCAGCATCTGTCCCATTGATGGGCTTCAGTTATGTTGAAATGTTGTGAGGGTTAAGATGTTTCCATCCTCCCCTTCCCTGGAGTTTGAAAACTGTGGAGACCAAACCAGTGCAGAGGACTGAAAATTCATCTCCAGTGGAGTGCTTTCTGGGTGTCCAAACTGAGATCAGGTGTCTTTGCCTGGAGGTTTTAAACATCTGATAGGCAGCTATTGACTGTGACTGGTGATTTGATAGTAAAATTTAATTTGAATATGAATTAGTGGCAGTTACTGTAATTTCTTCATTTTGTTCAATCCAGTGAAACTCTGCAAGCAAGTACTGGGAGCATGAGAGGAGAAGGATGCAGGAGTCTATCTGTCTAGCCAGGGATGGAAGAAGTTTCACAGCCTTTAGATTCATCACTTTCCAAATTTACCTCCCTTGTGTGTATGAAGTCTTTCTGAAAACAGAATGAAGTGCAAAGCCTGCAGCAGCAGCATTGTTATCTGAGAACAGCAACCTTAAATTGGACATTTGTGCTCAATGACTGTTTCAAAATTGGCAATTACTTACATCACTGACTATTTTATTCTGCCTATATGTGGAAATGGCTAATGGCTCGTTACCCAGGAGACACTTTTGAGTGATTTCTACTCCAGTCTGTTAAAGCTCAGAGCTGGCACTAGTGATGTGTTGCTGTAACTTTTAAAGAAAGGATGGCAGAGACGTGGTGCCTTGTTTGGGGTAGAAGACACCGTGGAAGACGAAAGAATTTAAGGAACGGAGAAAGCTTTAGGAGATAGCAGAGTATCCGAGCTAAGTGCAGACTGTGGTGTTTTTTGTATTTGTTTAAATCAAAGTGTAATTTACTCAATGGAAACCTCTTTCTTTGACAAGCAGGATTTGCTTTGAAGAAATGCTGAAGATACTTTCCCTCCTTTGACTTGATTTCTTTTGAGTAATTGTTTATTCCAAAACAGAACTGTGATGATTCACTGATAATTTTTCTTCACTGAAGTATGTTGTGAAAATCCTATGTTGTCCTTAGATAGTTCCAGACTATAAGTGAGGAAAATAATTTCACTGTGGAGTGAGGGAATACTTCCAGGAGCTTGGAGATTTTCTGGATTTCTCTTAGTATGGTTTTCTCATCTTAACTGCAGCTTTCCTTTTGGAAGTGACCAGGGTAGTTTCATGAGCAGTATTGGACGGAGTTCAGAGAGATGTGAGCAGAAACTGCTCTCACTTCTCACTGTTGTTCTCTTTAGCTGGGAAGGAGCCGCAGCCACCTACTAAACTTCTCAAGAATTGCCAGCTGTCCTGGTTTTGGCTGGGATAGAGTTAATTTTCCTGCCAGTAGCTGCTGTGTTTTGGATTTAGTACAAGAAGAATGTTGATAACACTGATGTTTTCAATTGTTGCTAAGAAATCAAGGACTTTTCCCACTTTCTCATACTCAGCTAAGAGCAGGTGTGCAGGAGCTGGGAGGGAGCACAGCCAGACAGATAGCCCAGCTGGCCAGTGGAAATATTCCATACCGTGGATGTCGTGCTCTGTTTGTGAATGGGGTTGGCCGAAGAGCAGAAATCTTTCTTTCTTTCTTGTTTCTGTGAGTTTGAATCCCCCCTTGTCTGGGAGTTTGAGCTTTTCTGGAAGTTTGGTCTTTTTCTGGGAAGTCTTGTGAAATTCTCAAAATTCGCAAATTTGGGATTTTGTGATTGCTGCTCAGGGTCTGGCTGTGAATTGGTCATCAGGTGGTGAGAAAACAGTACTGTATATAGTTTGTTTTGCATATTTGGTATCATCAGTGTTACCTACTTTGCTGCCTTATTACACTGTCTTTATCTCAGCCCAGGAGTTTCCCCTTGTGTCCATTTCTCCTCCCCATCCCTCTGGGGGGAAGGGAGGGGTGAGCGAGCGGCTGGCTGGTACTGAGTTGCTGGCTGCCGGGTTAAACCACGGCACCAATGAAAATAGGGCGGGTGTTTAAATCTGCACCCCACTGGTTAATAATGCTTTAATTAATCTGTTAAAATGGAAAGCTATTTCTGGTGTATTTTGCTTTGGATTTTACTAACTTTTTTGGGAGACTTTTGGTTAAATTAAGTTACAGCCTTTGTTCTTGGCGTTCACCCGACTGTTCTTGCTGAGTACTGTCGACAGCAGTCGACAGGCTGCAGCCCGGTGTCTGCCTGACTGCGGGCAGTGAGTTCCCACCTCCTTTCGCTTCTCTGAGATGCCTGGGTTGATAAAGGGTGCTTTTGTCCACAGGTGCAGTTCAGCCCTAGGTCAAGTCAGTAAGGCACCTTGAGGCCTTTTCCGAGGCTTGAGCAGAGCTCAACCGAACTGATGGGATGGAGTTTGCGTCCCTGAGTGGTTTGGGTGGAGTACGCTGTTGTGGCGAGGCGGGGCGGCTGTGGCTGGGCCCTCGGGTTCTGCGGTGCTGCGCGGGGCACACGGAGCTGCTCAGGTCCCTCTCCTGCATTGGGCTCGCAGCTGCGCCTCGCCCGCGCAGGTACAGCTCGGGTCACCGGTGGCTGCGCCATGCGGGCACCATCCGCCAGAGCCAAAATTGCCGCTCGGGGAGGTCAGTTAGTTATAAACTGGCATTACGTGCCGATCCCGGAGCTCTAATCCTGTAGGATTATCTCAAGTTTGGCCATGAATCCAGGGTTGTAAGGGAGTAAATCTGTCCCTGGAAGCCAGCAGATGCTCATAATTGGCAGCGAGACTTCAGTCATTATCACATATCTCCAAGAAGTAATTAAGAGAAAGCAATAATTAATCTAATTCTAACCAATAGAGCAACAGGACTGATTTATTTGGTATGAAATTAGAATTTTAGTTTGAAATTGGAAGGCACATGTATTAATTATGGGGTATAACTGGAGCTGAAGAGCATTGTAGCTTTGTGCCAAGGTATGAGAGAATTCTGATCTTTTTTTCCAACATTGTCACTTGATAGACACTTCTTTTAATTTATAGAAATGTAACGTAATGAACTATTAATAGAACTTCATTTAACACCTGTGCAGTCTGATTGGCTCAGGGAAAACCTAATCCCTTTATAATACATATTTCAGCAAGATGAATGGGGAAAATCAGGATTCAAGTAGTATGAAGCATCTGATTCTGTAATTTACATGAGGAGTAGTAATTTTTTTTTTTGTCTGACTTTTAGCTCATACGGTAAGCATTGGATGCTAAGTAATCATAACTAAAAATCATAAAAAGCTAAGGCCTCTACAGGAACTGATGTTTATGTTCAGTATGCTGTGAGGCTGAGCTTCTGTTCTCTGCATCGTAATACGGCAAACTGTCTGCGTGTTGGAGTCTCTGGGGTTTCCATCTTGGACTCTGCAGTCCTGACGATTGGGGCGTTATTTTGGTATCTAAATACGGATTCTGGAGCCTGACTTTGGGCATTCAGACCTGAGTTGAAAGCAGTGACCACAGCCCTCGTAACACCTTCAGGGAGAAGTGAATAAAACAAATCATACTGTGATTACGGGTGGAGAGAAATGAAGAACTTAAATTTTGTCAGTCTTCATTTCAGAGGAATTTCTTTGGTTTTAATCTCAGTGTTTCATCTGCTAATCTAAGGAGGTGGCGGCAGCTGGGAGGGCACCTCCTCTTACCTCTTTCCTTTTGCAGACAGAGGTCTTGCTTGCCACTGAGAAAGCTAAAATGAAACGTGCATAGCTGCAGAAAAACCTAACCCATTTTCAGCATAATGAGCTCAAACTTGATTAAAATTCTTGTAATAAAATGCTGCTGAGGAAGTAGCCATACAGTAATGACTGGAATGTGTCCTCGGTCTGGAGGACTCTGCTGAGCACGTAGCGCAGCGCAGTGTACAGGCCAGTTCATCTGGACGGCGGCAGTCCTGCGGAAATTCAGTGGTGCTTCCTTAGTTTTGTGCGCACTTTTATTTTTAAGTGAACTAATTTGGCTTCTATAATAGAATTCTGATTTTTCAAATGTACCTTTTCAACAGTAGGTAAGGAGAATAGCGGCTCTGCAGATTGCAAGTTGCAGCGCGCTTGACAAGGGATTTTTATGTTTTGCTTGATTTATTCAGCTGAAGATTTGGTGCACGTGACTTTTACTTACATTCCTAATAATGTTGCTAATCCTCACAATGTTTATAACCTCATTATCTTTAGTAACCTGTCTTGGCGAACCTGGAAGCATAGGTTTAATCTTCTCTGCTGTGGTCTTTGGGGCAGATAAGTAGTGAAGCAGTGCAAAGGAGTTACGCCACTTTTTAATGCATCTGGCTGCTACTTGAAACTACATTTCAGTATTTGCCATAGCATCTACCTGAACTGATCTCATCCTTTGCAAGGGCCTGTTCATAGCTTGTGCTGCTGTTGAACTGTGTGGGGAATAAGGACTTGCAGTGATGTACCTAGCAGGATTCAAGATTTTTGTGATTGTTGAGCCTTGAAGATGAGTGACAGGATTCCTGACAAAAGTTCTTTGCAGTCTGGAGGGTTTTAAGTAAGTCTGCTTTGAAATACTTTGCTTACAGTGGAAAATAACTTAAGCGAGATGAGGGGAAAACAACTTGTGCAAGATTTGGACAGAGCGCGTGGGCACTGGGAAGAAGTGAAGGTCGCCTGTTTCCTTTGAGATCATGTTGGATTGATGCACTTTTTTTTTTTTTTTTTTTTAAAAAAAAAGA
>Ga0065711_1040100_pt1 | contig 17245 bp, 4 predicted proteins | sample Hoacrofraction12_FD_59098 | JGI IMG/M metagenome (GOLD analysis project Ga0065711, IMG submission 59098) | Hoatzin crop microbial communities from Cojedes, Venezuela - Epithelial fraction 12 v2 (version 2) | ecosystem: Host-associated > Birds > Digestive system > Esophagus > Crop | place... | reverse complement strand
GGGGCCGAGGAGGAGGAGCGGCTGGAGCGGGAGCATTTCCGGAGGATCATCAACGCCTTCCGATACTACGGGTAACCGAGAGCCGGCGCCTTGCGCGGGGGGCCCCGCCGGCGTCTCGTCCACCCCCCCCGCCGCCGGCCTGCCGGTCCCCGGCGTGGGGCCCTCCGTCGGTGGATGCGCAGCCTGGGGCGGGGTGGGGGGGAGACACGACCACTTCTGCGCCCCGTCGGGGCCTGGGTAGGCTCAGAGTCGCTTCGATGGCTTTGTCAGCCGGGAAGTATAAGAGAAAACAAACAAAAAAAAGATCCGAAGCCATCTCTAAGCGCGGCGAAAAGTCTCTCTTTTTTACGAAACGAAATGCTTTAGGACGCTGTTCAGTGCTCGGAGCAGTCGTAGCGCCTGCTGGCAAAGAAACGCAAACGGTGCTTCTGTTACTGGGGAGGTTTTCGAGAGACGTGTTAATTTGGGCAAGAGATAAGACCTGTTGATAGGGCTAATGGATGCCATTTGTAAAAAACCCTTCGGTTTTCTAGACATTTGTTGAATCAGCAGAGGGCCTGGTGGCCCCAGAGGAAGGAGATGAGGGGACGGTACGACCCGACTTTTAGGTCTGAATCCATTGGATGGCAGAGGAGACAAAAGTTCGCCAGGGGGACTGGCCGAGAAGGCCCAGTCCTCTGCAGTACGTTGGTAAACTGTCTTCTGTTACTCTATGTTTGGGAAGCAGGTCTGGGAAGTAGCTGTGCTACGTATTTGTATACTTCAGGTCGGCTGACAGACTCCCCATCACGTGAATCGTTATTACGTGCTCGAACCTTTTTGTGAATGTAATACAAGCATAATTTTTACAAAACGGGTGCTTGGAAGGAGTGGGTGATACTCAGAATGTTTCTTCTGTTTACTGTTTCTATGTCTTGGGTTTTTTTGTTTTCCAGGACTAGTATTTCAGTGGGAGGTTGGTCTAGATGACACTTCAGTGTCTCTTCCAGACTGAATTCTCCAATTGAGTTGGGCCACACCAAAGACTTTACATTCATTGTTGCTATTAGCACGACAGCCAACTGTAGTTTACTTATGTCAGTGATCCTGTTGTGTCCTCAGGACTCAGAAGCTGGGAACATCTTTTTTAACCTCATGCTCAGCTGTGACTATGGGTTGCTTTTGAATACATCAGTTTTGGTAAACACATAACAAAGGACATGACTCTAGTACAGAAATCGAATTAAATTACCTCTGCCTCAAAGAAAGAACTCTGAATTTAAGTGAAATGACGTATCTTGGTAGTTAAAAATCGTTTAATTGGAAACGTCCGTATGAGTTAATAACACTTTCAGATGAGTCTAGATTAAAGTTCTTGTATTCTGGCAACATACAGACTTCTTTCTTTGTGTGTAGTTCTTCTGATTTCAGTGAATTATTCGTTCTCCTAGAAGGTTGAATTAAGTGTGAAAGGGTGGAGGATTACAGTTCAAAGAATTTTTCTGACAAAATTTTCAAGAACATGATATCAAGCTAAGATGATGTTCTTTACATAGAGGATCAGTTTATTTTTCTTATTATTCCTTCTCAGTTTTTTGTTCTTAAATGTCAGTTTAAACCAGTATAGCTATTGCAGTGAACATGCCCTTCTCAGTAGCACAGAATGTGATGTTGGAGATACTAACTGGTCAAATTTTCAGACTCAGATCGCAACTAAAATTGCAGCAATCTCACCTTAATCTCTCTGGTGGCTAGTTTTCAATTCTGTGCTGCTGTACGATGACACAAGAGTTTGAGAAACTCCAGTATGAATTGACCTGATAAAATGATTCGCTGCTGCCAAAAGGGGAAGTATCCCTTGACCTGGCTTTGTGACCTCTGTCTCTCTTGTCCTACGGCAGAAATCAAATCTAGCAAAGTCTATACAGGTCTCCTCAAGGTTAGCAAGTTAAATGAGCTTTGTGGCAGGCCTGGTGAGTGCCCGAACAAGGTGGAGGGCAGAACTGTTCTGCGTAGAGACGGAATAGGAAAGAAAAAACAGACCTCTTTCTCTTGGCAGTAGATTCACTTTTATTATGGAACTTTTGTTTTGGGTAAGTGGAGGAGTTATTTTTAGCATGGACCAGTTATGTGATCAAAGTCACAGTACTCATACTTGAGGGGAATACGCTGTTAAATTAAGGTCGCCTAATATCTTGGTGTGGCTGCCAGAACCCTGCTATGGTCCAGCTGTGACTTCTGTGGCTCTTTCAGAAGCTCTTGATTTTGAGGATCCCTCTTCCCACTCCTCATCTTGTTATTTCTGTAGCCAAAGTTTAACACAGCATTCAGCTATTCACTCAATTTAAAATGGATTTGTGAAACAATCTGTCTGGTTTTGATGGGTTTGGGGGCTGGTTGTTCATTAAATTTTGTAGATTCATATATTCGAGTAGTGATCAGCTGTGCTAGAAATGAGCAGCTGGTGGTGAAACTGGAAGAAGAAAACAATGGTCCTTTTAAGAGGTTAAAAAGAGTGGTAATGTAGAACCACAGCTAAAACCAAACATTTTGCCTAAAAAATTCTTGAAAACTTGTTCTCTAGTTAGGAATTAAAAAGTCTGGTCACTTCCTCTGTCTAAAGAAATGAAGAACTGTAATGGAAGTAGCTTAGAGTGAATTATTTAGTGCATGTATTGCTTCTAAATATCTAAAGACCTTGAACGTTTTGCTTTTTAGAACAAATATGCATGAACGAGTGAACAGAACAGAGAGGCAGTTTAAATCTCTCCCAGCTAATCAACAGAGTCTTCTTCCGCAATTCCTTCCTCACCTTGACAAGATTCGGAAGTGCATTGATCATAATCAAGCGATTCTACAGACCATTGTGAATGACTGCGTTCATATGTTTGAGAATAAAGAATATGGAGAAGATGTATGTTAAAATAGACTTTTTCCTACTCCAAAATTAAATTCTGTACGCTTTGGGATTTTCTGCGTTTGTTTTTCACACCATAAGGCCTCCGACTTTCTTTCCTTTTTCCTTCTTTATTTTCTCCTTTCTTCCTGGTTACTTATATTTTCTCACTCTTGTCTTTCACGTCATATAGAGCAATTGTTCAATAAAACTTGTTAGTCCTTGTAGTTACACTTATGAAAACTAATTGTGAATCTGGCAAATGACAGTAGTTACTGTAAAACTCCAGAGTTGTAGCTCTACCCCGATTACATTTTAAAGTTATTTCTTTCAGTTAACTATGTAGAGAGTAAATGATATTGCTTGTCTTACTGTAGATTATTATATCTTACGGCATTCTAAATCATTTGCAATTTTAGATAGTACAAGTATTTTAATGTTCTCATACATAAAAACTTTTTCACTACTTAACTGCTTTTTCAGTGTGGCATTTAGCAAAAAAAAAATGCACTCAGACTTGAAAGACTGGCAGAGATGGAAACTGAAATACTTTTTTAGTATCTGCAGGCAAGATATAGTAATGGGCAGCTCTAATGTGAGCTGCTTAGTGTTTCCTCATCAGTACCTAAAGGGATCCTCTTCTCAGGGTAAGCAGTTCAGCCCCTGCACTAGCTAAGCCCTGGTCCTTTCCTGAATAATGACTACCGGTTGTGCTCTGCTATGCCATACTATGTATTGGTTTTTTGATGTGGAACCTAGTCTCTTGAGTGCTGAACTGAGACCAGCAAACTCAGTTTGTTTAGGATTCTAGGCTGGATTTGAGCCCTGGTCGCAGGAGTGAAAGGCAAATGCTTCGTCAGCTAAAACTCCCAACAGCCCTTATAGCATGTGTTTTGTCTGTTTATAATTTTTTTTTTTTTTAAGACTAAAAATACTGGTACATTTTCCTCTAACTTTTTTTTCCCCCCTACTTTAATCAGGGAAGAGGGAAGATAACACCAGCTTCAACATTTGACATGGATAAATTAAAATCCACTTTGAAACAATTTGTGAGAGACTGGAGTGAAGAGGGAAAGCCTGAGAGAGATGCCTGCTACCAGCCAATCATTAGTGAAATTGTAAAGAACTTTCCTAAAGAAAGATGGTAATAGTGTTTTGAGACGTATTTTTATGTGGGCATACACTGTTGCATGAATCTAACAAAGTTTTTATGGGGTAATGAAAAGCTTGGATTTAAAAATTTAGAAATTACAGAGAATGCAGTGAAATTTATTCACATTTAATCAAGGAAGTTTTTGTTTCTAATACAAGGTGTTGGAAAACAGCATAATCATAAACTTCACAAAGGAATACCAGGTAAACCAGAAAATTTTTTTTTTCCCTTGCAGCTTGATGTAATGGGATATCTGTTAACTTTTCAAGTAAGAGACTTCAGGAAGCTGTTAAATTAACTCATTTGTGCTCAGTAAGGTAAAGTTTGCAGGTTAGCCGGTTCTCAGAGTGTGTGTGCTGCAGATAAAAGGAAGGACCCTTGTGACAGGAGAAAGTAGGAGCATCTCCCTTCGTGGTGGAAGGAGGGAAGAAGACTTAACCTCTAGTGCAGTTTTATTGCACTAAGAATTTACCCTGCAAATACTTGGTTCTGCAAATAGTTAGGTTTTGGACAGGTGTTACAGGGCAATTCTTAAGCTTTGCTCCATGTACCTTTGTAAGTGCATGTACCTTTGTTACTGTGTTGGCTTGTTAACACCACCAAAATAGTAATTGGTGCAGGGTTTTTTAGGTAATTTTAGGGAGCAGTATACTGGTAGAATCTCAGAAGATGCTACTGCTGTAAGAATTCTATGTTTAATGGTTCTAGCATTTAGTTAGCCCAGTCATCATAAAGTACATCACAGTTTAAACTTGACACTCTTATAATGGGAACATAACTTTACTCATAAATATAATGGGTCAGAACTTAGGTTTGATATAGCTGGGTGTTACTGTGGGTTTTCTTCTTTCTCAGTAATTGCTAATAATGCACTTGTACCAATTTGAAAATACCTTCCACTAACCGTCTTTTAGTTTGCATTAGTAAAGACTGGTGGTGGCAGAACATGGAGTGGACACGGTTGGTTGGTTTCTGTTTTGCCTTGTGCCAGCTTATCTCAAGGTGGATGCACCTTTTGTCTGAAGGTGAACTTTCTGCAATGTTTTTAGTGCTAATAGTGCCCTACATAAGATAAAAATTAATTAAATATGGTAGGTTACGTGATATACCTCTGATGTGCAGATCTGTAGGAGAAGTCATAGTTTTGAAAGTAATCACTCTGATCTTCAAGGTAGCAGTTCACCTTTTCTCTGTAAGATACCTTTTAAAGCATTTTCATTAAGGGAGATGTAACTTACGTCAAATCTTAGAGATCTGTAACTGAAGTTGGATGATCTTGACTTTTATCATCAATGAACAGTATTTCAGAACCTCCAGTTGGTATTAGGAAGCAACATGTGGTGAATCTGAAGTTTGTAGATTTGTGCTTCTTTACCAGGATTTTTGTTGATTGTTCTCAAACGCAACTAGTTTGACAGTGCTTCGGTCCCTGTTGTGATGGCACTGAAACACCGGTTGAGTTTTTTATCTCTACAGAAATCTCAAACCATCACTGTATAGATCAAACATCTCCACTGCAAGTTTGGGTTTGCCAAATGAAAGATTTTATTTATAAAATATGCATTACATACCTAGTCAAAAGTTAGATATTCATGATCTTTATGGAGCTGTCATAGCACTTATGTAAAACCTTCTCTCTGTTCAAATATTGTTATTTACTGTTGTCAACTCGCTCTTTTTGCTAGTGACCAGAGTATCTCCTGCTTGGGTGTACTTGCCTCTTTAAGGCAAGAAGCAGAGTCGATCAGAAGGGCCTGTTCTCTTTGTGTATTATCAGGTGAAACTGGCAGTGGCGCCTCACCCTTGTGTGAGAAGCAACTTGCCTGACAGGGCAGGCTGGCTGGTCAGTCTGGTTCCTTTTTTACAGTTTTGGGGGGGAGCAGTTGTTTCAGTTTGAAAGGGGTGGACAGGGCCTGAACTGACCATAGTCAAGTTCTTTTGGTTGTTTTAGTGGGTGCAAAGTCTGTTTCTTCTAGAGAGGACTGGCTGTGGGCGCTAATGCAGGAAAAGAGCCTGTAGATGGAACCTCAGAGTGCAGTTTTGCATTTCTTTAGAGTTCCCTTTTACAGTACAGAGTGCTGGAGTCTCCAGAGATGATGAAAGGAAACTGCTACAGAAAAAGTGTATTGTTGCCACTGGGTGATGAAAACAACTTTAGATGTATTTTGCATTGAAACAGGTGGAGAAATAAATATTTTCAATTTAAAGCTGTCAGTACCAGTCACCTTTCACTTCTTAACAGCTCAGATGGAATCGTACGTTCAGTTTCTACTTAATGTTAACATTGCATTGGAATCATGTGAAAAAGGAGTTTAAATTTTTGAAAGTATTCAAGCGTGTGCATGCACATGTTGTGTTGTTGCTCTTTGTTGCGAGATCAGCCTGTATTGGTTCAGTTGCTATGCAGAGAACAGAAGAAGCGAAGCGCCCTGTGTGCTTCCTCCTCTGGGAAGCAGAACAGATACAAGCAATGGTTGAAAGCAGCTGTAAATCAGAAGAATCTTGTGAGTAGGTGCTACTGTTACCTTGTGTTTCAGTCCAGTCTTCTGAGAAGACTGTCATCTAAAAATAAAATGGCAACAACTGTTTCTGCTGCCCATTCCTCTTCAGAAATAATTCCTTCTTTCTGCTTAGCACAGAATCTGTTAGTAGGATCAACAAAACAGTTTTAAGTGAAGTCCCATGAGATAAGGTCTTCCTGAAGAACTGATAGATTTCCTGCATTATTCATGTTGGAATTTGTGTTCCAGCTCACAGGGTCTCTGTAATATCATCTAGCTTTTGATAAAGTCATCTGAATGTCTTGGATTTGACTGAACCATGATCACTGCTTTCTGTAGGACAAAATAGTAAAACGTAGCTACATTTTTATTTCTTGGTGGAATGCGTTCATTAAAGCATTTTTATGGGGAAACATTAAGTTGAAAATCTAAATAAACATACCGATATATTTTTTTCTAATTTCCCTTTTATTCTGTCAGCTTGATTTTCTTTCACTTCTATTGTTATCCTTCCTACTTATGTGAAAGAATGTAAACATCATCAGCTTCTTATCCAAAAGGAACCAAAGAAATGGTTAACCTTGTAGTTAATTATCATTCCATGGCCAAGAACAGTAAACTCGGGTATTTTCTCCAAAGTTTTCTTTTATTCATTAACTTGGCCTCTGGAACCACCTGTAACTTGAAATTTAAATCTGTCATGCTATCTAGCAATTGATTGCATTTTCCAAGAGACAGGACAGCCCAACAGAAGTTGCCAGTGCTTAGTTTCCTTTTCATTTGAAAAACACAGCTTCTTACTCCTAAGGCTGAGCTTGGCTATACTTCTTGCATGTCCTCAGTCAGATTTATAGTGATGATAAAATTTCTGATTTGTATGAATTTTATTTAACTTTATGTAAAATACATCTGTCCCTGCAGGGATTTTAATCTTGTCAAAAATTGTGCTTAACCTAAACTTTCCTTTAAACATTGGATTTAGGAGCAAACTATATCTTCAGGGTCCGCTGAAGGCTTTGTAGGTCTTTACATGGAAGTATATAAACCTTGGGTATTAAGTTTGGAGAAGAATTGCTTTTCAAATTATTCTGCTTTTTATGTACCTTCATTATTTTATTTGAAAAGTAGTTGCCTTAAAAAAAATACTGCTGAAAATATGATTACAGTATAATAATGAAAAATACCATATCAAGAGTCAGATTTGTTCACTATCTAAATTTACAAACATTACGGACATAAGATATCAGGAAAGAAGGAGCCCCACACTCTGGTTCTATGCTGATGTTTGTACTGGTTTTCTGTGTGTGAGCTGTATATTTCTTATCACTTCTTATCATTAGATAACATTGAATTGCAATGTTTAGTTTATGAAAATGAGGTTTGTGTTTGGTCATACACACTAATTTTTCTTTCGCCGAACTTCAGTTTACCCCTTCAGCACCATCATTTTTTTTTTGTTAAAGCACAATATGCATAAAATAAGAACCTTCTTTTTTTGTCATGTAGAATTTTTCCCTTAAAAGAAGGACACCAAGTTAAAGTCTTCATTAATGTTCTTAAAATTCCAAAAGCTGAAAGTATATCACACTGCAAAAAGTAGTACAGTAATGGCATGACAGATTTTAGTTGTTTCTGGTACTTCTCTGCTATCTTTTTTTAAGAGACTGCTGCAGTTTCAATAGTATCAGTTATCACAATTTGGGATTTTTTTAAATTGTCTTTGCTAATACTTACATATCTACCAAAGGAAAGCAGGTTTTTCTAGCCTCCTACATTACATTGTAACCATTTAGCCATTAAAAAAAGCAGTTTCTATGCAATTAAAAATTTTTAGCTGTTGTAACGATTCAGAAACTAGCATAATGTAGTGCACTGGAGTGCTCCCATTACCACTGGTTTCATACCTTAATTTTTTTGAAATTCATCAACAGTTGGTCACTAACAATTCTTTTTAAGAAATTTTTCTTGAAAAGCGAAAAGTGTTTGAGCATTTTTTTTTTTATAGCAGGACACTGTCAACAGTCATTATTTTTTATGCAGTAAGTTTGCCACATACCAAATTTCTCTGATTATGGATTAAAAAAATGCTTTTGAACCATTTTGGAAGGGTAGTGTCAATGTTGGTAGGCTAAGATTTTTATTATATTGTGTTCTATTAGCTATCATCTGCATGCTGAAACAAAATTAGTGGCCAGCACCAGGCCCTAGCAACGAGTAAGAACACTATAGATAGAAATTAAATTGCTAACAAGTTTCCAGACGGACTTCAATCCCTTAACAAAGGTGAAAAGGGAAGTGCAGTTAAGATCAACTATTTTCAAAGAGAGAATTGGGAAAATTAGTTCAGAGATAGAAAAGCTTTATATTGTGAATAAAAAGATGTAAGTCAATGACAAGCAGTTTAAAAATCAAAATCAACTCACCTGTTACAGGCTTTATCGTGTTTTAGGATGAATAAAGGTGCAGATTTTAGAATGTGTTTACACCTGCATAGCTCGTTGTTAGTGTTTTAAGAAAAATGTATCATACATTAATCAATGTACGTGGCATAAGGCTTTTTCAACCCACGCATTGTAGAGCTGCTCACGTGGAGATGCAAAAATCTGTGTAGAGCTAGTCTAAATATTTAGTAAAGTTAAATTGTAAGGAAATGAAGAAATAGGTTAAGTTAGAAATACATTTGGAATAACAGTGAATAGATATACCACTACGACTAGAAAAGGCTGTAAGGCTGAGGGTTTTTCTGGCTTCTCCCAGAAAGTGGATTTTCTTCTTCCTTTTGGATCCATATTTTCAAAAATTTCATCCTGAGCAAGTAGTTTTCCCCTGAATTACTCTTTCTTTTTTTCAGTAGGACTTCCTGGCTAGCTTTCTTCTGCCTTTCCTTGTAGAAGAGAAGTAAGGAGAACTGTTGCTTCACAGAAGGGCCCTTATGTGATGGCAAAGTCTTGATTTCCTGCTTCTTGTTAGTTAGAAAACAAAGAAACTGGAAACATAATGGAGTGGAAATGAAAATCAGGAATGAGGAGAACTTTGATTTTTTTTTTTTTTTTTTCCATTTGGGAGGCTTCACTAATTACATGATTAAGCCACAAACCAAAAGGCACTGTGAAAACTGCTGTGTTAGTTTGTGTGACCTTTAAAAAACAATGCTTTCTTTTGGTTTTGGCTAATAGTGTTCAGAAATGTACTATTCAGAATTTACATAACTCTCTCACTCATCTTTATGCTTATGCAGCATGCTAACTCTTTTGAACTGCTTTTGGCATCCTGTATTTTTATGTAGTCAAAGGTTTTGCATTTTGCTTTCTTTCATCGTATGTTTGGAAGTGCTGGTTGTGGCTTCCTTCATTTAGTTGCATGGAAGTTGACAGATGTATATTTTTGTCTTGGAAGGTGACATGCAAAAGAGTGGGTAGTGTGAGTGTACACACTTCTCATTTTGGTATATGAAATTATGAATTGTTCACAACTGCAAAATGAAAAATTCTTTTTAGATCAAGTATCTTTTCAGTTTGGTATGTGAGTTTTTTTGTTTCATGAGCGAAGGTTTGATTGCATAGTGATGGGAAGTCTAATGGTTAGAATATGTATATATTGCCTTTTCTGCCTGAAAGAGGAGAAAATTTTGAGATTCTTAGTTCTTCTGTTAGTTGCTGAACTTGGAAGATGGGGTAGGTTTTTCTAGGTATCAGACACACTGCTGGATGTCTTTTGGTCATCTTCAACTTGATGTCTAGTTACAGGAAGTGAATGGTTATAGAGAGCTGCAATGTACTTTGATCTAGGAAATTTTGGATCACTTAATGTGCTTGAGTGAAATCAGTGTACAGCATATGTAAAACCCACAGTTGCTGAGAAGGTAACTACTATAAGGTTTTTACAGCCTGAATTGCTCATCGGCTTATGGAAGTTTTCTTTGTTTTATGTTTCTGATGTCAAAAGCCTTGTTTATTTTCCATGCAATGTAACCAAGAAGATTTCTTGAATGTTTACTATTTATCAGTGGGTGTCACAGAAAAATAAATCGTGATATATGATAATGTTCTTTCTTCAATTCATTGAAGAGATTTTTAGCTTGATAACTGTGTAAGTTTTTTTTGAAAAAAGTTGTTTTGTAATTATGCTCTGTATTCTGAATGAGGGTTTTAATGTTCTTTTGAGTCGTTTCTGTGAATTATTTTGACGGTACAGTTAACTAGTCTAATCAGAACTGGCTCAGTTCGCATTTAAAAAGTAAAGTCATACAGGAAATACATTATAATATCTAAGTATATGGGGAAGAAATGTTTGATTGGCCCTCTGTAAGTTTTGTTAAGCGGTATCGAATAAAGACTTAACTATTATTTTTGTTCTGTTGCAGGGATTTCTCCAAAGTTAATATCCTGGTACCTGGTGCTGGGCTAGGTAGATTGGCGTGGGAAATAGCTATGCTCGGTTATGCTTGCCAAGGAAATGAATGGAGCCTCTTTATGCTCTTTTCTTCTAACTTTGTACTCAACAGGTACATAGCTTATGTTTTACTTGCTGATTAAAACTTAGGGAGGCAAAATTATTAATGAGAAAAACTTGAATAAGTAAAACTCACAAGAATAGATTTAAGTCCTAACACAGGACACACATAACCACTTTTTAGAATGTTTTAATGAAAAAAAAAATTAGCGGGATAAATGGGGGAGGGAAGCATTGTATCTAAGTCATTAAAATTATAGCAGGAAGCATGGCTTTTAAGTTGTGAGACTTAAAATCTCTAGATTGTATTACAGATTTTGTGCATAATCTTGAGTAGGTTTTATGATTGATTTCACATCTGTTTCTGTAAAATGCATGCCTGTTTCACTGGTGTCAAACATGAAATAGTTAATATGTGCATGCTAATTAGTGGTGGTGATTAGTAACAAAGGAAACCTGTTAAAGGAAGTGTTACATTCTGTACTAAAATTTTAGGCACTGTTTCGACATGAAAAGCAACCACTGAGGCACGCTGAACCACTTCTTAAACAAGTGGCTAAAATAATATAGTTAATAGTTCTACAGTTATGCTGAGGTACTAAATTTGAATGTAGTGAATTTCACTTTATGGGTTTAATTTAGTGACGTTTCTGTATTTGGTGTTCTGTCACTTGTATGGGAGAGTACTTGTTTCATAATGAACTTGTTAGAGAGGAATGAAGGCAACGAATGAAACTCTTTTAAGAAACAGGGTGGGATGACTATGAGTGGGCAAGTATAAAAGAGATCTAGGGGGGTGTTTTTGTTTTTTTGGGAGAGCTGGTACCAAGTTCAGAGAGACAGAATTTGCCAGTTCATTCTTCAGTCTGAAATGGTACACCTTTGCTGAAAACACCTAAACTATTGTCTTGTATACTATATTATCATGATGTTTTGGAGCCCTGTTTGTAGACTGATTGTTCACAGTGGACTGTGATGATCTTAAATGTGTTACAGCCTACTATTCAAAAACAGCAAGGAGAAAACACTTTGTATTATGGCTGCTGCATGTTTGCTTAAAGCAGTAGTGGTCAATGTGATGAAAATAGGTATTTGGTAGAGGTTTATTTGTTCTTACATTATTCTGAAATGACTCTTATCTGGTGGTGAAATTGCATATTACAGTTGAGCTGATCTAATGTCTTGCAGCTACTGAAAGGAGGTCACATTCTTCACAACCTTTGCTCTACAGCCCTGCTGGCTCTTAGGCTCTTTGGAACTTCTGAATTTATTCAAAGCAGCATAAACGTATTCATTTTCCCATCTTTGGGAGCAGTGATGAGCTGTCATAGGAGTTCAAACCTGAAAGCTAATTTCATGCCGAATTACCTCTGATCACATGTGTTTTTGTCTTCCTTAAATAATGAGTCTTTGACCTATCTGTGGAATTCTCATGACGATCCATGCTTATGATAGTAATCATTCTTAGCATCTAATGTTCGTGTGGTGTTTCCCATTTATGTAAGACATTTAACAAAGGAGTGCATATGCATTAGACTTGCTGATAGATTTCAGACAGCAAAAATAAGTGGTGTTCATCTGTTGTAATCTTAATCTTCATCTTTGCTGGGTAAGTTATCACTTGCAAGTTTCCTTGTTAGCGTGGAAGAGAATACTGCTAACTTGAGTCTGAATTTTGGTCAGTTCAGTTCAAGTCCAAGCATTCCTTTCTGCCAGAATGTGGGCTTGGGATGTTTGTTAAGAAGGTTTTAAGGACTTTGGGGATCTTTTCATTTTAGTCTTAAGTGGCTGTTCCCAGTTAGCGTTGTTGAAATGGACATGTTTGCCTTCCTGGAAAAGGAAGAAATAGCAGTGATAATATGAGCTGAAGATACCAGATAATATGAGCTGAAGATACCAGTTAAGGAAGAGTGGTAGGAAGAAGCGAATTTGCAAGTTAGTTTTTAACTACAGTCTAAAGTTTGGGGTTTTTTTTCCCCAGTTAATAAAAGCATGAGAATTTTGCTAATGTGTGCTTACAGTTTGGATGTACCTTCTTTCTCTGGCCTTGGTTTATATTTAGGAAGACTAAGTACTGTCTTGAATGTCAAGCCAGCTACTCCAGTGGGCACCTAGATGTGGTACAGCCACTAAAGTCTTCAGTATACAAAGTTGTATCTGCTGATTTTTACACATGTAAAAAAAAAAATCTCTAAAATTTTGAACTTGTCACTGTGGATAAAGTTGCATAGCATGGTATGTAGAGAGTGCATAAAGGCTTAACTGTGGTCACTGTAAGTATTTGAAATTAGTTAGAGTGCATTATTCCATTGAAGAAGCTCTAACTTGAAAATAAAGTGACCCTGGAGCAGTTAAGCTACAGTAGCTCCAAGACTGCTGTAGTCCTTGTATGGGAAATTGTGCTTTTTCTTGTATGGGTAATATTAAGGTGTTTCTCTTGTATTCTTACTGCTGGTGTATTTTTCTAGCGTTTAGATGAGTTCTGGATATCATGACAGATGGCAGAGGTGATGATTGGTTATGTACAGATGCACTTCATTTCTTACATTTTTTCAGAAGGGCAAAAACTGTGGAAAGCATAATCTGTTTTCCTGCCTCTGGAAAGCACTCCAAAATTTTCAGGCAGTGTAGAGCCACAGGACACACGTTACTTCCTGTTGACATCTGACAGGAGGGGAAACGCCACTAGGATAGTATCTGTGTGGAGGAGACAGGAGCTGACCTGCTGGTTTCTTCAGCTGGAGATTCAGAGCGTAGGGTCAGTAGCCATGGTCCAACAATCTTTTATAGCAACAGTCCCACTTGCAAATATTTGAGAAAGTTCAGCTGGAGTAATACAAAGTCACTTTGTACCCAAGTCAGAGTAGAGTTAGTTTGAAAAAGCTTTAATTAATACTGATGTGCAGAGTCCCACATCAATACCAGTAGAATTCATGCTAATTGGCTAATCTTTACTTTCTGGAAAGAATTCAACTAGATAAAGCTTGGCACTTTGAGAAGGCTGCTTAATTGTGTTTGTTGAGTATCCATGAATGCCTTAGGATGAAAACAATTAAGCATTTTTTCTTTAAATCAGTGGTCAGCAGCAAGATTTGACCTACCCATCTCTTCTAGAACTGTCTTTTTTACTGAGTGTTGAACAGTAAATGCCCTGCCCCTATGGAAAAATTGAAGTGCTTCACACTTAAGGATGTTAGATTTCTATAACATAAATAGTACATTTTTGGTTGGAAGGATGGAATTGTAAAGGACTGCAGGACTTCAGTTTGGAAGTATAAGTTAGTGAAGCTGGAAAGGGAGGTGTTCAAGCTTTAATATGGAGAGGGATTGGTCTTTTACATTAAATTGGAAATTCCTTTTGGAACTGTGCGAAAGTCTACATGAATTATACGTTATGCTTGGGAAAAAAAATACAGGGAGGTGTGTGTTCCTGTATATAGCTCACAAAAAAACTCCTTCCTAATCTACTCGGATGTCATATTTTCTTTACTTTTGGGGAAGTTTTAATTGTTAAAGAAAAATACTCTGAGGATAATGCAAATTGGCTGGGAACGTACTGAGAATTCTAGAATGGTTAACACACAACTTTTGCTGGCCAACGTGGGGGGCTTTTGGTGGGTTTTTTTGATGTACTGGTGGGTTGTTGTTTTGTTTGTGGTTTTTTAACCAAAATAAAAATGCCTTTCTTGAAGAAAATGATGCCCATGTTATCAGGGCTTTTTTCCTGCTTTTTTTCTTTGATTGCATATACCAGTTCATGAGTGCAGTGTACTGCTGTGCAAATACAGGTGGTTTTTATATTTTTTACTGATAAAATGAAGTATAAATATGACGTGAAGAATGTGGAAAATGTTATTTCAAAGACTTTACCACAGATGGTTTCTATCCACCAGCCAAAATAGTGCACTTTCTGTAACCTGATAGATTGCTTGCAGTTTATTAAGTGTTTGATGATATGTGTTTTATCGGAAAGATGTGTCCTCTGTTATCTCTGAAAGAAAATGGCTTCATTTTTTTAATTACAAACTGATTTTACGGGACTGTGGGAAAGGCTGCTTTTTATTATTTTAATGTTATATTTTACCACTTTTTAAAATATCAGTTGACTTAGTTGTTTGTGTCAACCCACAGATTTTATTTTACAAGGACATGTTCACTTTGCATAATTGCAACACTCCAGATGCTACTAACTTAAAATGACATCTAGTGCAAAACTACTATGCTTTGCAAAATAGAATTTATTTTTTGAAATGTAAAAGCATCCTTTCAGTTAGCATCTGAAAAATGTTTTTGTTCTGCTGTGCTTCAAAACCTCTATGATTATGGTTCAGAAAAGACACAGTAGTCTAGAATGAGAACAAATGTTTCCAGTAAAATTCATGGAACTAATGTTACTCACTTTCTTTTTTTAGAATAGAAAAAAAATATTATCCAGAAGGGCTTAGCCTTACTAAATATAGTAGATCATAAATTTTGTTAATCTTACAAAAGAATCTTGTGTATTTTCTTTCCAGTGGAGAAATAAGTCAGAAAATGGTAAAAAGTGGGAAAACCTCAAAATTAAAAAAGGCAATTATTTTGTGGTGATAATTTGTACGTCAGAGTAAAATTGTGTTTTTTTGGTTCATAGGTTGAAGGGCAGTCTGAAGTGCTATGAACTAGATAAGTCATTTAGAAAACACGTAGCTTCTTGCAAGAACTCTATCCACAAAACAATGGGTGTTGGTGAAAGTGACTCTGTTTCTAGATAATAGATAAACAATTGGTTGAAACTGAATTGTGATGGTTTTCGTATTTTGCAGATGCTCTGAAATTAACTCCTGTAAGCTTTATCCTTGGATTCATCAGTTCAGCAATAACAGAAGATCTGCTGATCAGATACGTCCAATTTATTTCCCTGATGTTGATCCTCACAGTCTTCCTTCTGGTTCAAACTTCTCCATGACAGCAGGGGATTTTCAAGAAATTTATTCCGAGTGCAGTGAGTACATGCAAACGTTTAGGCTATCCATGTATCTGTATATTCATAGTATTTGTTATGGGACGGTTAATGATTATAAATGGAAGGGAACTGTATCTACAAGCATTAAGCAAAAAGTACGAACTGTAGTAAGATTTTCTTACTCCAAATCAGCTTTGCATTCCTCCTTAGTTATAAAAAAATACGGACACCTCCTTGCCTAACAGATCTTTGTTGCAGTAGTTTCTCTCAGAATAAGAGAGCATAGTAGTGTTATGGAAAGGTTTACTTGCTTTAGAAAAGTGATGTTACATAGAGAACAATGTAACTAGTCACTTCTCTTTATTAGTGTAAAAAATAAATGAGTATTTTTTGTTGATTCATTTCCTGTTGTAAAAGCAAACTGTTTCAACAGTAGTAAATTATAAATGAAAAAAATATAAACTTATTGCCTGTCAATAGTAAATATTTCAGACGCATATTATGGGGATCATAAAGATTGAGACTTTTGTCAAAAAAAAGAACAAAGAACCTTATTTTTCCTGTGATATCATGTTAGTTCTCCTGTCCTCATTGCAGCTGTCAAGTAATGTTTTATGACTAACCTAATGTTGAATCCATCTGCAGAAGACTGTCTTATTCACTGCCTACTCTACCTATTACGTACTTAGGCTTTGGTCAAGGGTAGCACTTGCCTAGTTCTTTTTATATTAGTCTAATATTCTAATATATGCCTATTTAGAAGTCACTATTTTCTTGTTACGCAGTACGGGATTATCACCTCAGACATCCATTTTCTGTTTCCACCTTTCTGTCCATATTAGACCCATAGCAATTTTTCACCAGGATTATATGTATAGCTATTGATTTGCCTCTTACTGTGCAGCTAGACTCCAAGGTATTTCCTTGTAGAAGACTTCCTTATAGTTGCTTAATTTTCTGAAGGTTCTGTCTTACATTAGAATGTATGATACTGGCATAAATTGAGACTTCTAATTTTTTTTATTTACAGAACTTAAAACTTTTGCAATTTCAAGGATACATGTTTAGAGGAAAACAGGGAGACTCGTGCTTTAAAAGGCAGGCTTTGAAAGATCATGCTTGTTAATTTAACTAGTGAAAAACAGCTGGAGAAATAGTCAGACACTGAAGAAAATATAGAATCATAGAAAGATTTGGGTCGGAAGGGACCCCTAGAGGTCATCTAGTCCAACCCCCCCGCAGCGAGCAGGGACACCACTAACTAGATCAGGTTGCTCAGAGCCCTGTCCAACCTGGTCTTGAATGTTTCCAGGGATGGGGCC
>Ga0065711_1006690_pt1 | contig 17245 bp, 7 predicted proteins | sample Hoacrofraction12_FD_59098 | JGI IMG/M metagenome (GOLD analysis project Ga0065711, IMG submission 59098) | Hoatzin crop microbial communities from Cojedes, Venezuela - Epithelial fraction 12 v2 (version 2) | ecosystem: Host-associated > Birds > Digestive system > Esophagus > Crop | place... | reverse complement strand
CTGGCCCTGTCCTCCTGACACCCACCCTGCAGATATTTAGAAGCATTTCTAAGGTCCCCTCTCAGCCTTCTCTTCTCCAGGCTAAACAAGCCCAGCCCCCTCAGCCTTTCCTTGTAGGAGAGATGCTCCAGTCCCCTCATCACCTTTGTAGCCCTCCACTCCAGTAGCTCCTCATCTTTCTTGAGCTGGGGAGCCCAGAGCTGGACACAGTACTCCTGCTTAAATACACATTGCTGTACCAGCTCCTGCTGTAATTGTTCCTTTTATTATCTGATTTCAGAATTAGAGAAATCATTGTCCTGCTCAAAACACTGAAACATAGACAGGAGGATCAGTGGGACAGCATCACTGAAACACTCCAGCAGATTTTAAGGACTCGTGAATCTTCCATTGCTCTGACAACATGCGTTCCCAGCCACTGGCTGTGCCTCGAGCATGTGTAAATCGAGAAGTTTTCATGCCAGAAAAATTTTTAATTTTTTTAAATTTTTTATATATATGTATATTGCTGTCCCCTTTGCAATACTTTTCCCTGGCCTCCTGAAGAGCCTGCCCAGCAGGGCTGGCAGTGGCTGCGTGGGGTGCTGGTGCCCTCTGCTGCCCTGCCCTCCGGCCGGCGTTCTGCCAGCTCTGCCTGGGGCAGCTCTCCCTTGCTGAATCCCACGGAACAGGGACAGGCTAACCTGGCAGAGAATATATTTTTAGAAGTTGAGAAAAAATTAGCAAAGCTTAGTGCCTCTGAGTTTCTTCCACAAGCGATTCTTTAATTCTTTGGAAACAAAAAAAATCCCCAATAAATTAAAATACCACTGTCTTACTGGCTGGTAAATGCATGGATGCTACTACCTGGCCAGGCTCCTACGGTCACTACGCGCTTGTAAAACAACTGTATCGAGGTACGCCTGCCTCGGTAGCTCCGCTTGCTCGCAGCATCAGCGTGTGAGTGCAAACAGTACTTGTATGAGTCTGGATTTTGTTGCGTCGGGGTCTGTCCTTGTTATGCTCATTGCCACAGGTCGCGGAGAAACCTGTGGGATGTGGTCAAGTCAAAACCAGCTGGTTCCCAACAAATGTCCTGGAGCTGTGTGGGCACCCTGCAGCCCTGCTATACCCGGCAGAGAGTCCCTTTAGCAGAGTATTGAAGCTATCTCTGAGAACTCTGTTCAAGGACATGACTTTTTGTTGGCTGTTTAAGGTAATTCTGTGCCTCTGTGGAAACACGACAGTGTCTTACCAGATTTTTTTGACGTTTCCATTAGCTCTAATTTTTGCACAGTGTATTTTTATGCCATCGCTGTATATTTTTAGGCACATTTCCATTTGCAAGTGACACATCGTACGATAGCTGTCGTTACAAGAACACCCGTGTCTGGCTTTTAGCTAATCATGTGCTGTCCCCTGTAACATTACACGGAGACATTAAATGATACCTGGAGCTAAAAATAACCCCCCTCCTACCTGCAATGTGAAAGCTGCTTAGTGGAGAAGCATCGGCATGTTTTATGGTCGCTAGATGTAATGTTGTATGTCAGGTCTGCCACCAACGTTCCATCCCCCAAGCTGCTCCCCAGGGATGATCAGGAAATGGAATATGCTGGCGAGCATACATGCTGCTGACTTTGATGGGTGTTTTCTGCTTTCAGTTCTTTACAAGAGTTCAGAATAAAACATAGGAAAACACACATATCAAAACTTTAAAAATGACATTGTTACCTAACTTCTACTTACAGTGTGGGAGTTTATATGGGGGAAAAGAGTGTTTATATGTAGTGTCATTCCTTTGGGGGTAACATTTGTATTAAAAGCAGTAGAAAAAAATATGTCCTGTGTCATGGTAAAGTGCAAGTGACAGTGGAGGAAATACTTTTGGTCAGGCCTAAGTTAAACTCTCTTGTTATCCCTTTTGTCCCATCAGTGCTAGGAGTACATTGGACATGTTTGCACTTGGATAGTTTTCTAACAAAGAGATGAAGTTGGAAAGGATTGACACTATACTGAAAATCCTGGAAGCGTATGCGGCTGTAAAACTTCAAAATTGCTGAACTTGGCTTTCTTCCCTAAGTTGTCTTAGGTTTTAGGTGTTGTCTGAGACAAAGGCTGGGCTTCAGGGAAGTTGAAAGGGCACCCTGGGACCGACTGCCCGGTCTCCCCTCGTTTGCAGAAGAGGGATTGGATTTGTCCTTCTAAAACAAAGTCAACCACAAGAAATCTCTACAATCATTAGTTTGGTCGAGCCATGCCTGTATCATGAGCTTGCAAAGAGATCATGGTTTTTTGCCAGGGAGATCCTTTATTTTCCCTTGACGATGAACAACTGTTCCATGAGAACAGTAATTTGTGCTTTTTCACAAAACTGGGAAACAAGAATCTGAACAGATTACCAGCAAATATCACTGCCTCTGCTGACACATGAACCTTGAGCTAATTGCTTGTCTTCTCCTCAGGAGCCTGAGCAGTTCCCTCCCTAGCTCCCAGGTATGGTGTGTCTGCACAGGCAGCCGTGGGGGGAAAAAAAGAGGCAATTAACTCTCATTAAGAAATCTGGGGAGATCTATAGAATGCTGAAGAAAAGACAAGTCAGATACTGCTTCAGTGCAAAGCAGCAAGTGTCCAGGAGGTACTTATTACACCTTTTCTGGCACTCTTCAGCAAGTAGATGGTGACTGTGTCTGGGTGCCCTGGAGCTGCTACAGCCAACTGTACTGCTGCTGTTGTATCCAGCCTGCTTCAGCTCGAGCATCAAAGCCTTTAAAATAAAAAAGTCTTTATTTTGATTCTTCATAGACTAATTACTCCAGCTGTGTTTCACAGTGTTTCCATGTCTTTCAGCACAGCTAAGCATCCATCACTAAAATGCTTTATTATACATCAGTCGGTAATCCTTGACGCTGCAGTAGTTCTGTGTTGGTACTTTCTCTCTCCACACAAGGCAGAAATCTTGAGTTTCCATTTCAGCTTGATCTCTAAAATCAGAAGAAAAAACAACCAACCCCCCTAATTCTTATAACTCCAGCAATCTTACCTGCTCAGATGTTTCCTCACTTTGCTTTCCTCCTCTTAGCTGTCTGCCCTTCCTCCAGCTGATTCTTGCGCAGTTGTCTGCAGTCATGGACAAATCACTATTGCTATTGCTACAAGGGCTTCATATTTGAAAACAGGCGTCAGAACTTGTGATTATTTCTCCCTAAATTTCAGCTGTGCCCATCAAAATTTGTTTTGTCTCTCATAGCTGTGCATTATCTGTTTGTTTCTAATTATTATTTGTTGTTAGCAGCTGTTCTGTCACTGCTCAGAAGTTATTTTGCTGGTCTTTCAATTATGTCGAGTACAAGTGTAGGATCGATATATTTATTTGGCAATTTGTGAGAAGGCTATCTTATTGCTGTTGTGATTAATTAAGCTTTGAAAACTTCAAGAACTGAGATGTGATTTACACACTTGAGTATTTATAGTGGCTTTAACATAGCTGGAGTTTAACCCTGAAGGTGAACCGCAAATGAATCTTGCAGAGTTGCCAAAAAAGACCAAGAGAAACTCTCTCAGGACTTCCCACTGTAAAGAGGAATAGGGGTGGGAGAGACTCAAGCGGCAAAGATCGAGACTAGGGCATTTAAACAATATTTCAAGGGATATAAATTTAAGAAGGGCTCCCAAGATACTTTTCTAAGCCATGGTAGAGTAGGAGCTTCTCTGGGTGGGTTGCAGTGGGGCAGAAGGAAGAGCTGAGGTCGTTGTACACAGGGGTCCTGCGTTCATGATGTTGCTGGGCACAAAGAGGGGGCAGAGCAGCGTTTTCAGACTTTTAATCGAGTCTGGAGAATTTCTGGTTTATGGTATCAAACCTGGGCCCAAGTGCTGAGTATTTTAGCATCCAAACCAACATCTAGTGAGTTGACTGTGTAACTTATTTTCAGTAGGAATTTTTCTCTGTCTTCATGTATGCTACAAATACTTATAAACACCCTAGACCATGGTTTAGAGATCCAGGTAGTCTCTCTGATACCTAGCACCTAATATTGAAAGTAACAACTTGAAAAACGATTTTAGAATGGCTTTGTTTCACAAGTGCTGCTTAGTGTCGCACACATCGTTCTTTTTAAGCACACGGAGAGTGATAAAGGCAAAACACACACGCTCTTCGCAGCCAGCAGGTTTTAATTGCGTTTTACCGGCAGAAATTCGGCAAAAACCCAGCAGAGGGCACTGTTGGCTGCATTAAGACTTCAAGCTGCAAACAGCTTTTCCCATTCACGTCTTTGCTCAGGTCTGCCACCTTCAAGAAGACACTTGGCCAGGTGACTACCTGGGAGTACTGGGAGCCTTTGCTCCGTAGCATTTACTCGTTACTGTTATGATTAATGTAAGTATTCATGGCTTGCCCTTTTGTAACGCATTGAGAGCTGCAGAACTCAGCCAGGGATGGATGTTGATGGTCTCCTGTGTACTGAGGAGAGAGGTCACCCAGGATCTCCCTCCTCCTTTACCAAGGAGTCCCATCCACAGCTGCCACAGCTTGGGCAGATGGACACTGCCGAACACTGGTACATTCAGAGCTGTACGATGCCGTTTCCACACTTGATAATATTCATTATAAATGTCCCTGGGTCTAAAGGAATCAGCAGTGAGATAGCAATTACAAAACTGAACTTCGCTTCTTACAGGCAGGTTGTAAGCAAAGCTGAATTTTGCTTTCAGATGAATCATTCCAATAGAGGATGAACTCACAAGAAAGGTCCAAGAGTACGAATGCAGTTCAAAGCCTCTGCTGGATCCGTGTCCCAAGAGATACCTGTGTGTGGGAGGAAAGGTCAGGAGAGGATTTTGCAAAGTGATCCAGATCAAAGAGCTCTCCCTTGCTGACAAATGCGATTGCGTAAAGGATAATTTCTCTCTCTAAAGTTCAGGCTTCTGAAGTTGTCTTTAGATCTGTGAAATGAAAGTCAGTTCATTGATCAAATGCCTTTAGATCTCAGTGATTTTTAAGTCATCACCATAACTTTGAGCACATAGAGTTGCAAGGGGAAGATTTTCCTTAGGTTTGCAGGGCGAAGAAGAGCATCTGTCCCAGTAGGGCAGTGAGTGTCATAACCAGAGCCCTGCACTCAATTTTGAAATGTTCCTTTTATGAGCTGGCTGAGTCCCAGAGTTTTCTTACACAAATGTTAAATTAAAAAGGTGATTCACCAGAGGCGGTACCTTTATCTTGAGATAAAAACTCCAACCCCTGTTCTTGAGATTATGAAGAGTGCTTAGCCATAGCAGGTTTCTCCTACAAACCTCACTTGTTCTGAAACCACTGACTTCCCTAGCGCTAGTGTTTCCTCCACCCTGCCAGCCCTCGGCCTGAATGGCACAGGCTTCTCCAACAGACCAGGTAAGATCTGTGTGCAGACTACTACACAGCTTCTGCAGCCCCTGCACAGTTTGGGGGTCTCACTGCAGTTCCCTTTCCCTGCGGCACCTCCCACGTGCAGCTGCAGACTCCTGCCCAAGGCTGTCCAGATGTATCAGAGCAATTGTATCAGAGAAATTACTTCTTATCTATATGGCAACATCTTCATAAACAGGCTAAATGCCCCTGCTTTTCTTGTCTTTATTCTTCTCTGTGTTAGAGGAAGGTAGATAGACTGTAAAAACAAGTCACTGCTCACAACAGGCTCACCAGCCCTGCTCTTGCCTAGACACAGTGCTGTACAAATCTTGGACCAGTAAAGGACGTTCACATCCTCTGAAACGCCTGTGCCACAGAGGGAAACCCAGATTCAGATCTGATGTTCAGTGGCACTAGAAGCTGTACAGCATGAATCGATCACGTTACTAGTGAGAACTGCATCCTGCCTGTGTAGCCAGAGGAGGGCACACTGTTAAAGATACACAAAGTTCAAAGCCTTGCAGGTAGTCATGGAACAATTTGCAATCAGATCTCTTACTGTTAGGTGGGAAAATGAGTCAGAGGTGTGCAGGGAGCTGGTTTCTGCACGGGTGATATTTGTTTTCACTCCAGTGAGCAGGAAAAACAGTGAACCCGTGTGACTTCATCCATGACTTTTGCCTGTATATACATTTTTCTAACTTCCTAGCGCAGAGCGCTGTGTCCACAAGAGCTGTATGTTGCCCAAGCACTGTAAATACTTGTGCCTCTTCTATAGCTTTGCTCCTGGAAGATAGACTGACTTTCATCATCTTCCTTTCAGAGGCAGGTAATTTCTGCTACTGCCTTTTAAAAGAATGCAAAACAAATGCAGCATCTTTGGCTTGGACACAGGTAGTTGTTCCCAGTTTAATTCAGACAGAAAATTAGTCAAGTGTGCGAAGAGAGCACTTGTGAGAGAAAGGTGGAAGATACAAGCAGCTTTTGAAAGCTAGAGAGCAGCAGTGCTCCAGCAAAAACAAGCTGGAAACAGGAATATTAAAGAGGGCAGTGTTAAATGGAAACCTGGTGTGATCACAGAACAAGTGAGCATCTAAGATTAAAAACACAGCTAAGAATTAATGAGGCAACAGTGCTTTCCTCAGTCTGCAGCAATAATGCATAAAGCTTACGTGGATTGCCTCTTGTGCTCTCCTGCTCACCACACCTCATCTCCCACTGATACAGAATCATTTTGCAAATCTGTATTAAAGCCAGAAAAGAGAGCGCTTCATGGGCAGTGTGTTAGGTCATTCCTGCAGCTGAGCCATGGAAGCCAAATTTCACAGTCCTGAAGTCTGATGCTTCCCAGATGAGAGCTTGAGCTGAGTCAACCCAGCAAATGTCCAGAGAAATGAGGGGTATCAAGCAAGATGTGCATTTGACATATTTGCACCCTCCTATCCTGTGGCTCTTTCATCACTGTTACTGTTCGCAGAGGAAAAAGAAAGGCCTGAAGCCATTTCAATTTGCTGTGACATTTTATATTCTATAGGGGATTAGGTCTAGAAACTGCAGAGCTGCTGGAGTAAAAGAGAGAGTTGCAGATGTGCTCGTCACTTGGGCTGTTTAAGATTTGAACTTTTTTATATCACCAAAGTGTTAAATAAATTTTTTTTAAAAGTATTTCATAAAAAACAAATTTGGATGTGGCATGTGATAATCCTGAAGTCTTATATGCAGTTAGCTTTACAGAGAAAAGATGTCCAAAAAACAACCTAAAAATGCTTCTCCAATAACAATGACTGTAGGCTTGCTTACACAGAGCTAACTGATATACAGGTTGCTATGACGCCTTGGTTGCTAGTGAAATGTGTAAAAACTGATTACAGTGTCATGTGTAAGCTTCAATGAGAAGTTATATCTATGCTGATTTAATGCTGTCCATCACTTGCATTTCTTCCATATGCATCAAAGTGCTTTCTCGCCTGCTAGCTTTCCTTTGCGTTAGAATTTTTTTTAAGATGTTTCCAAGCTTTTTAAATCATTTTGCTGTATCTTCTTCCTGTCTTCTCAGCTCTTAAAAATTCTGATGATTCCAGGTTGTAAAGAATCTCGTTCAAAGCAGATGCAGCAGTGTTTCAACCTAGACTTAATAGGGAGGATCAAAATGAGATGTGAATATTAAAGACGTATTTGAAACAGACAAAAACATTTATTCCAGGAGCTATCTCAACAGGTACAATAGGTGACAGTTTTGTATATCTATATAGGGATTGTTGTTTTTGAAGTCAGTCATAAATTTCTAGTGACTCGAATAGGAAAAATATCAGAACCTTATTGCATGATTGTGCTACGTAAAAAAGAAGAAACAAAGCACTTCACAATATGGAAACCAAATCTGTTGTTGACTGTCGTCACCAACACACCAGAAAATAGCTCATGGTGCTAAAAATAGCACCCCCAATTCAATTTCTGAGAATTCACGACGTTTAAGAGTGGCTTGAGTTTTCTGTCACTCAGTGCCTTCCTCTTTCTCCAGGATGCAAGCGCAGAAAGAAGAAACACACTTACTGCCAAACCATCCCTCTACTCCACACCAGATTCTCCCCGGAGAATCTCCTTTCCCTCCTGTTTTTCTTGACAGCTCACATCCTAGATGTTCTGTAATGCATATGATGAAGCGATGGAAACATTGCAACCAAGCCATTGCAGGCAATTTGAGGTTACTGCCAACAACAGAACAATTTAGGAAGAAAAAGAATAATCAAAGTTACCACCAGAGTCTTCTTGATCAAAGCCTCTACTGAGAAGTGCCCTTTGGTGGAAATGAAAACGCGTATCGGAACAAGGTTTTCAAAGTGGCTATTTGCATATTATTTGTTCTGCTCTTATAGGAGTTCAGTAGCACGTGTACTCTAACCCTCCAGGGGTTCTTACAGGAGTAGGTTCCTCTGTTCATGGGTTATGTCTAAAACCAAGAGAATCATGGTAACAATCTACTCTGATGCGTTGCGAAACTCTGGACGGGAGCCTTACCCCATTCCTGCGTTGAGCTCTTACCTCCTATTCGAGATCTATCACACCACCGTTAATTTCTTTCCTGTATGCGGGGAGAGCTTGTGTGGTGGGACCGTAACTCGAGGCTGCTAATAGTAGGCAGTAAAACAGGAGCTGGAGTGCAATCTCAATAGAAGCTGAAACTACAGACTTAAGGGAGCTAGGATTTCATCTCCAGCCTCAGAAAGCCTCACAAATTAATCGCCCTTCACGTTCACGCTTGTTAAAGGTTAGAATAATCCATTCCTTTCTATTGCTGCAACCCAGACTACTGTTATCACTCCTAAAACCTATTAGATTTCAAAATATGATTAAGTGGATTCTTGAGGGAAGGCAAGGGTGGGGGAAAGCAGGGTGGGGTTTTTTTTCTCCTGAAAGGTTAAAATTTTCATCTGAGTATCAAGCACATAGCTTATAAGAATTCTTCTATTCTACGATGGTATATGATACCCAGAGGCATTACATATTAACAGAACCCATCGATCTAGATTTTAATAAACACAAAACTACTGAGCTTGTTAAAAGAATATTTTTTAATCATGAATGATTCTAACATGATGAGAGAAGTATCACAGCATTTCAACCTGCCTCTTTCAAAACTGTTGCCATCACACATAATGAGCTGTTGAACCAGCTGCAAGGAGCCGTGAAGAGGACAGCAGTTCTGTCTCATTAGGGGCTGCAATCATCTGAAATAGGATTTTAGTCTGAATCTGAAGGAAAGCAGAAAAGGTCAAAATATCTGAACGAATACTCATGCATTTGTACATTTTGCTCCAACAAAAAGACACGTTTTACTTCATAACTTTGTTTTGTACTTGTGGATTTTCTTGCTGAAGGAAACCCACACTAAACGACCCAGCTGTGGTGAGAGTTATGAGTGCAGTGGGTGGGAGAGGGTTCTGTCATCTGGCATCACGTGCCATGGGAACGCACACCTCGCTTCACCAGCTGATCCTGACAGCACAGTTACAGCAGTACACCTGGTTCTTCATGACCTGAGGCTTTTTGCCCTTTTTTTGTTTTGTTTTATGATAGTGTTTAGGTCATTTGGGTGCTCCGAGGATGTGAAATTTGCACCGTTCTATGCTAAAGCTTTTACTTGAGGTTGATGTTATTGAGTGGCTTTTTAAGCTGCTTTAAAAACGGCGATGACGACTGTTGAGCTAGGGGAAAGAGGAGAAGCTGTTTAACCAGTATCTCTAATATATTCACAAACTGCAAGATAGCTTCCAGAAAGAGATCATTTGGTGTCTTGGGACACTAGATGAAAGGACAAGATCAGGGACATTGCTTAGGCTATCTAATGCCTTCCTTAATAGTCCGTTGGCCTCCTTCCAAGGAAACTCAGCCAGCTGTTTCATCTCAAGGCCAATTTAATGCTCTGAACAAACTTGGGTTTGAAGTATCCTCAGGACAGGGGTAACACGAGAGGATTGAGTGCATTACTGGCACCATTGCCAAACTCTGAGAACAATCTGCAAGCCGCTCAGCAGGCGTGTTTGAAGGCACTGCAGAAAGGTGATGTTGCCCCCTCTAAGATTCCTTTATAACGACAAAACTCTGTCGCAGAACACTGTGCAGGAAGACACAGAAATATGCAATACAAGGGAAACAAAAGGGAAAAGAGAAAGCAATTTATGGTGTCTCTGCTGCTTGAGTCCTGCTGTGGTACTTTAGCTAAGCTTCTGCTTTGGAGAACACCTGATTCTAAAGTAACATATAAGTCAAAATTACAACAATTAAATATCAAATATTCAATTTCTGTTTACCGTACCCTGTATCTGTTCTCACTGATAAGCAGGTCCCATTGCTGTCATTCCACCAAGCCACATATTTAATTTTTTAAAAATATACAGAGTTTGGGGCTATTCTGTCACGAAGTTGTTTATTTTGATGTAGATTACGTATTATCAGAGGGTGTATGCCACCACTGCTTCAGACCTTCTTTGATACTGTTGTCCTTGGCATAGCTGTCTCCTGAATAAGACATCTACGACACAAGTTGCTGTAAGTCATGGACAGAAAAGCAGCATCAGGGACAGTTCTTCTAAGTCTAATAACACTGAAACCATCTATGTGCAGGTTTTAGATGAAGATGTATTTTTAGAAGAAGGTAAAATTGTGTTTCTTCTAAAATGCAGTGAGATTACTTGATGGGAGTTCAGTCTACATTATTCCATGGCTCCAGCCCTTTACATTAACATTAGCCCCCAAGCATTTTATTAGTGCAGAATGTTTTAGGATATGCATGTGGTCATGAGCCAAAAGCTATGCTGAATTATGAATCAAAAAAGCTCCAAATGGTTGCATCATTATTAATCTCTAATTCCCCGTCTGCATGGTATTACAGATAAAGAAACTTGTGTTCAGAAATAACGTTTGATAAGCTAAAGAAAAATGCCTGTCAGCGGTGGTAATGAGAGATGTAGAGTGAAGAGTGAAAGGATCTTGTACATTTAAGAAGCACGGAAAAATATTTTAACAGGATAAATGTGCATGAAAACAGCTAATGCACCAGTACTGGGGGAAGAAATCTCTGCATTTCAAACTTATGAAATGCTTTGGATGCCAAAATAAAATGGCATTTAATATCCACTTTGCATAAGAATTAACGACTGTACAAGGTTCAAAAAATTGAAAGTACAGCCTATTTCTTTCACCTAGCATAATAAGTTATAGTACAATAATTTGCACACTAAACTGTGCTCTGAGAATGTCAAAACTGATCATTTTCTTACCAGAATGTTACTGTCCACCAATCTCAAACCCAAAGGGCATAATCAGAGCTGTATCTGAGAAGCAAAAATCCAAAATCTTTGAGTCAATGCCTGCCAAGTAAATAGGGTTTGAGAAGTGGGACTCTGCCATTTAATCCACACTTCAAAGTGTACTTCTAGTTGATATAACAGAAAATACATTGAAGAAAGCTCCACAGAGTTCCTCTTCCTTTCTGCAGCAGCTCTGTAAGTTGCTGAAGGATGCGAGTTGTACTGCTACCTGTTGTAACCTCTGTGGAGAAGTATTAAGCTGAAGCCGGATTTGGGAAAATCAACAAAAAGAAACATGTAAATAAACACTTGGAGAGCTTTGGAAAGGAGCCTTCCAGAGAAGCCACACATGCAGATATTCTTGCCCTCCACCTACGTCTGCCATTTTACTTGTGTGATCATGCTGACCGCTGGCTAACGCACCAAGCACAACCCATCTGCAGGCAGGACCCACCTCACACGTTTGCTCTTTGGGAGGTGTTGAGGATCTCAACTGGACGCCTACCTTGGAACCACTCTTAGTTACCAATGTGACAGTGGCTCTAATGGCAAACATTCCCATGGAGTTATTTCTTGTTCAGTCCTGGGCTGCCTTTCCATTTTTTTCTTCTCTGTAATTCAGCTCAGTTTCAGCCGCTGTAGCTCAAACAGCAATTGTCCTTTACAAGATTACACTGAAAAATAATTTAACATTGTATAACACCGAGCAGACAAAGGGTGATACTAAAAACAGGCAAGTATGCAAACATTTCAGTAGGCAGGTAATCACTGTAGCTAGGAGAGTATATTTGCTAGAAGTTGTGCAAATATTTAGTGATTTAAAGGTTGCTGCTGTTATTGTACCGACTTGTAATGTCTTACCAAATTATACTCTCCTAGCCTGAAAACTAATTATTTCTTTAGCAGAAGTCATAGATGCCAGAAGTTCGTCAGCTTGTATGTGTTGGTCCTCTGCAGTTCTGTGACTTTTTTTTTTCTGTAAGCAAGCATCTCAAAGCTCTTTATGGCTGATGCATGACATTTTAGTCCAAGTCAAAAAGGGACTTCGAAGGTTGTAGGATATTTTGTCAACACAAGCCCTCCATCTGATGGGATTTATATCATGACTTTTTATAAATAACCTAATTCTAACCATCGAAACACCACCTCTTATAATTTTGTGTGATGGAAAAAGAAATGGAATATTTCACTCACAATTTCTGTTTCTGACTGCTTATAATGACCAATTTCTATCTGCACCCGCTATAATGCCAGTGTGCCTTCCCATATAAATCAGACACGCAGCAGTCTTCTAATTCATGATGCTAGTAAGAAAACTGATTATTCATTTCAAATTTATGAGTAAACCTTGGCATTCTTAGCCCTATATTCTAAAATCCTTTTTCAACACAAGTTCTAGTGAGATAGATCCTCTACCTGGAAAACTGTCCTGCAGCCTTGAAAAGTGACTATTTCAAATCCATTTGTCTCAAAATTTAGATGTCATAGGAAGTTGCTGTAACACTTCAAATGAAAATACATCCATTACCTCTCCCACTGATTTTTTTTTTTTTAAGGTTTTTTGTCATTGTGATAATGCGGACTCCTTAGCTTCCTTCAATAAAATCATTTCTGAAGAGTTGTCAGCTGGAGGCATCGCTAGGCTGTCTCAGGTTTAACCTCATGATGTTATGGTGACCAAAGGCTCTTTCCTCCTGGAGGTTCTACAGTGAAGATCCCAAAAGATGATATTGCAGGTCTAAGACAAATACAGGGTTAGTGCTTGCCCAGCTGCACTGGGAGTAGCTCCTTTAGAGTTAACATACTTGCATCAGTTGGAAACTGATGTGAGCAGAAAATATGTGTGTGGGTTATCTCTCTACTAATGCCCTCTAATTTGTAATGATTGCATTATCGTGAAGCTCTTCTAGTCACTTGTTTTCTGCTGAAGATTAATACAGAGTAGCAGGGTTCAAGAGAAAAGATTTTTGTCCTTTAAGGCCTGGAGTGCTGTTGGAATATTTTTCCATACTGTATAGAGGAAGCAGCATGGATGATTAGGAAGGGAACCAGAATTAGGAACTTTGTTAATGAGGTTCACATTGGTCTCTTGTACAACGGAAACGGCATTTCAGTTCACTGCCCCTGCTTCTACATCCAGACTGTCTGACGTGGGGATGTTGCTTGCCTTGTTTCAGTCCAGCATCTGCTTCTCTTATTCTGAACCTCTTTCTCCTTGCCTTTGTTACAGTTTAAGTCATACAAAGAATAATTTCTAACATAATTTGAGAATCGAGCTCCCCAGAAAAGCAAGTTATTTAGGGATTTAAAAATTTATTTTAAATTAGGTTCAATGGGTTGCCTTTCACTTTTCTAAGCTATTAGAAGTTACTTGTACAGGGTTTGGGGTAACCCAAGCAATGTAGAAGCTAGAAATTTGCATTTAAAAATAATGACAGCTAAGATTCTCAGGGAGGTTAGGGAAACCAGACTTTAAAAGAAAGTACAAAATACATTGAAGCCTGAGAAATGTTGCAAGAACTGACAATTTGAAAAATACACTGTGCTTTTCCAAGAGACTGTGCAACCCTTCCGTTTTGTTTCTGAAGACATTTCTGTGTCTTCCTCGAGCTCTCACTCTCGGAGACCAAAAGTGTTAGATTAGCCTTAGATTAACACCCGAGCCTTCCTAAACAGCTAGTTGGGAACGGGAAGTCCTCCTCCCCTCTTCTGCACTTCGCAGGCACCCCTGCTTTTCGGGAGGCTGTGGGTGAGTCATTTAGCTTCAGGCCACCCTGTTCTGCAGCAGATAGACATTAAATCACCCTAAGGCCAAACTGCAGCCCTAGCAACCAGTGGCTGCTCACACTGATAATTTTCAGTAAAGGTTTCTCCCACTCACAAAGCTCTCTTCCCACTGAGAAGTCTGCTGGGCTTTTATTCTGCTTTGTTTTCCAGGTGGCCTTTATAGAACTCTGAAGTCGTTAGCCAAAAGTTTTAGGTGAGCCTTGATCTCATAGAAATCAGCTGCAGGTCACTTGTAAGGCTTATTGACTCATTTCTCTCTGTGACATCGCTTTCAGAGGTGTATATGTGACTGTGGATGCCCAGCATCCACAGCAATCTATTTTCAAGACATGAAAATAAGAAATTCCTTGAAAAGGGACCAACCTGTGATCATTTGGATGTGGTCTGCTCTTTTCAGTAACAGTAAGGAACTGAAAAAAATCAGTGCTGAATAAATGGCTACAGAAGCTGTTGCATGCTGAGACAAAATAACTTCACATACTGTTCTTCTGTTTGAAATGTGAGTCAGATTCCATCTGTAAACAATAACAAGTAAGTAAAGTGTCATAACTGCTTGTATGTGCAAGGGAGGAGGGAGGTGGGATAACTGTCAAGCAGAACACTAGACTTAAACATCTCTAGATAAATGCTGAAATTCAGTTTTGCATCTTGGGTCACTATGTAGGTAAATAATAAATACAGAGAGGTTTATGTAGTTTCACGTCCATCAGTGGCAGATGGCATTGAAGGTTTTGATGAGGCATCAAAGCTCCAGCTGTGTCAAGGGTGTTTAATGATGACACTAAATTTGTCTCTTTTTCTTGAAAACTGGGGAACTTTGAAGGCTGGAAGACCACATTATTCATTAGGGTGCAAGGAAACCGAGACTGGCAGAGCGCCAGTTGCAGACATCAGCCTGGATTTGTGCAGTTCTCATAAATTCAGGGAGATTCCTCAGCCTCCTCACTCAGTGCAGAGGGATCTGTGTACGTGTGTGTGTATAATCCTTCAACTTAATAGGATGGGCTTTTAGCAAAATAGTGTGGTGAACTGTAGAGAGAAAAACTCCTGGGAAGTAACAAAGTGCTGAGAAGCCTCACTGTTTTTTGTTTGTCCATCTCACGGGACGTTCTCAGCACTTTTCATTTGATTCTATATTTCAAATCCCTGAAGACTTCATGAGCACACACACACACACACAAAAGTTCCACTGCTTGTCACTTTCATTTCTTGCATGAGATTCTCTGAGGGACACAGTGTCTCTGTAAAGACAAAAGCAAAACTCCTTCTTTTGTCAGAAAATGCTCTAGGAGTTAATACTTTTATCTCCAAACACAGAGTACTCAATATCTCTAAAAGCTTTCTTAAATTTATTTTTAAATGCAGCTATACATTGTCAAAAACTGTCTTTTTTGTGTGTGCATAAGGCTCTTTTTCCGTTGGTTGAATTTACCATGCATAACCTTTCTTTCACATAATAAACTCCCCGCGGAGAACAGGTCTCTGCATTTGCAACCTTTAGTGCCGCCAGCCAATTGAAGGGTAACTCTGTTCTGAAGGGAGAGGCGTCTTGGTCTGTTTAGCTGTAAGATATTCCCAAGGTGACAAAAGAAGAAAGGGCTGAGCAGGCAAGTTCAATAAGCTGTATCATAATGTCAGAGAACTTCACATATTGTCCACAGGAAAAATTCAGCAGCATAAACTGTGCAGATTTAAAAAACAAAAATAGGTCTTGCTCTAAAATATATAGAGTTAAATAAAGGCAAATTAGGCTGTAGTCATTTCCTGCAGTCAGCTGTGCTGTATCGGTGACTTGGTTAGCAGGAAAGGTCTTCATCTGTGTCAGGAGTCACTATACCCAAGAACTGCATCTGAATGTGAATTTCATCTCCGTTTCCATTCAGAATTGCATCTGAATGCGAATTGCATCTCCATTTTTTTAAATAGATCACTAAAATCTTACTTTAAAACACTCCAGCGTACATTAAGGTCTTGCAACTAGTTAGAGGTAGAAGACCAAAGGGTGAAGTTATTCTCCACATGTTGCAGCCTACAGAAATTTCTCTTTGGGTTTGCAGCAGCGACAGGTTCTCTTGTGGAGTTCGGCGTAAGAGGATGGCTTAGTGACAAGGATTTAGGGAGCATCTACCCAAAGGGTGCAGACAGACCCAAAGACACGCTATGCTCCAAGCTGCCAGAATGAGCTGTCTGGCAGAGCTAGACTTGAGGCGGAGACTGAGTAGATTTATGCTGGCTCTCAGTGGGAGCAGAGACCTGTGCTCAGAGCAGCCTCACATCTTGCTGGCCTGAGGGCAGAAAGAGCTCAGCTCAGATCAGTCCCTGCAGAGATGTCACCAGAGAAAGGGATTAAAGTCCACTGGGAATTAAAAAAGTTTCTTAGGTACTCGTGAAAATCCCTCCTAGGCTCCTCTCTTTGCAAATATAAATAACCTGATTCCTAGTGTCTCGCTCTCTCTTTCTGAGTCTTAGTTTGCTTTTAAAGTGGGGAAGTCCTGTCCTCCTGAAGAATGTTGAAAAGTAAGGAGCTCAGCCAATGTAATAAATCAGGGATTGTAGAAGAGTTCATGAGGGAGAGCAGACAGATATATACATTATAGCCTGATTAAGCTCTGTTTCAAATAGAATATTGAATTGCAATATAATATTCAAGAGGAATATTTGAAGACGTACGATTACAGTAGATATGACAATGTTGCACAAGGCTCCAACACTTTTATTGTCATCTTATAAAAAATCCCTATAGTATGTAGTACTCAGTACTCGCTCACACAAACCATGAGATTTAAGTGCATATAGCTCTAGAAAGGCAGGTCGAAAGAACTGAGCCAACTGAAGGTGAATCAGCTGTGCCATTCTTGACCACTACAGTACGAGGGATGAAGCAGAAATACAGATGTCAGCAAGGATGGCCTCTGTTTTTCTGCCATCAGGATTTACCCTAGTTGATCCAGAAACACTGAAGATGCACAGTAGGGTGCATTAAGAGGAGTGTGGCCAGCAGGTCGAGGGAGGTTCTCCTTCCCCTCTACTCTGCCCTAGTGAGGCCCCATCTGGAGCACTGTGTCCAGTTCTGGGCTTCCCAGTTCAAGAAAGATGAGGAGCTACTGGAGAGAGTCCAGCGGAGGGCTATAAGGATGAGGAGGGGACTGGAGCATCTCTGCTGCGAGGAAAGGCTGAGGGAGCTGGGCTTGTTTAGCCTGGAGAAGAGAAGGCTGCGAGGGGACCTTAGAAATGCCTCTAAATATCTGCAGGGTGGGTGTCAGGAGGATGGGGCCAG
>Ga0065711_1040099_pt1 | contig 17247 bp, 5 predicted proteins | sample Hoacrofraction12_FD_59098 | JGI IMG/M metagenome (GOLD analysis project Ga0065711, IMG submission 59098) | Hoatzin crop microbial communities from Cojedes, Venezuela - Epithelial fraction 12 v2 (version 2) | ecosystem: Host-associated > Birds > Digestive system > Esophagus > Crop | place... | reverse complement strand
AAGCACAGGAAGTTCCATCTGAACATGAGGAAGAACTTCTTCCCTCTGAGGGTGACGGAGCACTGGAACAGGCTGCCCAGGGAGGTTGTGGAGTCTCCTTCTCTGGAGATCTTCAAGACCCACCTGGACACGGTCCTGTGCAGCCTGCTGTAGGTGGCCCTGCTTCGGCAGGGGGCTTGGACTAGATGACCCACAGAGGTCCCTTCCAGCTCCAAACATTCTGTGTGATTCTGTGTGATCCACAAAAATATTAACAATCAGCAAAAGATGTAGAATTAGATCTCTGAAGCCCTTGTCTTGCTGTTCGATACTTCACTGGACACACTCCATTGCCCTGGGGAGTCTGAGAGTACACAGAATGCTGCTCTGCTTCCCAAACCATGTGCTGGCAGATCTGCTGGCAGCAGCCTAGAAGAAACCCAGTGTATATTGTAGGCTGACATTGTCCCTCTCAGAGCAATCTTTAGCTAGTAGGTTTTCTTCTCTAATTCTTAAATGATTGTAATATTATCATTATGCAGGAATAAATGCATGTGTGTCATGAATGGAGCATGATAGACTGGGGGTTGTTGGGAAAAAAATGAAAATTATTTTAAAATATTAAATGCTGGAGAACAGAGAGGAAGATAAGGGGAGATGGTAAGAGGCCTACTGTAGGAAGAGTCATGAGAAAGAAGAGGGAGGCATTTTGTTGGTGAGAGGTTTCACATGCACTTTGCACTAGCAGGTAGGCTTAGTTATGTCAGTGTAGCCACTACTGGGAAAACGTCTCAAGTTTTATTTTCCTGTATAATGGTGATTTGCCTGAAACCTGTAAATTTTACAAAACTGCTGAGGAAAGATGTATGAACTTACCCATATTTATAATTTTAATTTAGTTGCCTTTATATGAGTGCATTTCTACTCGTAAGTTCTTTCTAAAGTAACCTTTTCATTATATGAATTAAGTGCCTCACACAACAAGGTGCTAGTAACAGGATCTGATCACTAGTCCAGAAATCATAACTCTCTAAATATTAAAAATAATATTTCCGTTAAATTTCATATGCATAATCAGTTAGACTCAGCTCAAGGAAGTCTGTGATTCAAACCAAATGTTGCTTGTTTCAAAGCTTACTCTAGCGCTGTGTCTATGTGTTATAAATTTCCATGGTTCACTTTACCAAGTAAGTGAAGAGGCTCTGCTTGTATAATAGGAAAATAACAGTAATAACCTGTACCTTTATAAGTATTGAAAGCAGCATGTTCTCTCCCGCCATTTAGGCTTAAATTATCCTACATTTCAGGTCTGAGTGCTTATAATCTTTGCAGAGGAGCTGAGGCTGGGAAAATCTGCCTTTGTTTGCCAAGACCCCAGCTGGTGTCTCTCCTGTGCTGAAATCCGTTTGATGTATCACCTGGCCAACTAAATAATAAGTGCTGGGCAACAACTCGTTGTTGTTCCCAAATCTGGTGAAGTGTCAGGGCATGATCAGAGTTAAGGGAATGCATGCTGTCTTCTGAGCTGGCAAAGCAATGAGTAATGCAGAATATGTGAAAAAATCTGCCAGTTGAAGTGCAGTAAGCAAGCTCTTTCCCTGTGAAGCACTGCCACAGATAATGGTGGTCTACTTCAGAGAGCTGAGAGAGCTGGCATTACAAGAAACTCTTCGGATTGACAAATCCATCTTAGGTAAAGCAACAAATGAGCAGTTCACAGGAAGGAAAGAAAGTGACAGGACAAAAAGCAGCTCCCTGCAAGGCTCATGAGGCAACTCCCTTCCTCTCCTCCCTCACAAGGTGCAACTTACATAAATATTCAAAATAAACATCTGCCTTGGAGGTTGGACCCAACCCTGACTATAAATTAAAAATAATTTAGAGAAAAAGAACAGAACTGATAGGGAATAAAGGGCAAACACAACACAGCTGGCACCTTTTCCTGAAAACTGAGTAAACAATTACCTTCTCGGAGTATCCTTTTCTATTGGCTTTGCTTTCGATCACTGTGAAAGTAGCAGGTTACAAAGCCACTGAAAAAAAAAGGGTCCAGGGAGATCTATGTCAATTGTTCCATCTCTTTCTAGGAGAGTTCCCCAGTTAAGAGATTCTTCAGATTTCCTCTTGTGAGTGACTCAGGAAAGTTTGGGAGACAAGTGAGATATGTCCTTGTCCTTCTGAAGGGAAGAATGTGTAATAGCTTGTCTACATTTGGAAATTATCTGAATAGCTATTGCACAATAAATTATTCCACAGTAGCTGTCTTTATACACACATTATTATGAAATATTTATTGCATTTTCTGACTAACTATTCAAAGAAAAATAACTTTTCTAAGGTTTCTAAGGTCATTCTAAGAATGACCACACAGGGAGTTAAATAGCTAATTCTTTAATAAACATTCTTCTGAGGTGGCTTATATAGACAGATTCTTACCACCATTCAAAGTGAAGAAAGGTGTTTCACTTTACCACCAGTTGTGCAAAAGTCATACTAAGTTGTGCTTACCCAGTAAAGTGCAGTATGAATGTGCATTTTCATTTAGTGATCCAGCACCGCATGAGATTTAATTTCTGTAACACTTCAAGGAGATAAACATATTTTGTGATCATTGTCGCTGAGTTACCCAGAAAAAGTTATAAACGAAGCCCACTTGTGAACACTTTGTAGATGTTCAACGACTAGATTATAGGCATCCTATGCAGTTACTCAGTTAATTCTCTTTTCCCTTCTATCACAAGTGTCTGTCTAGGAGAAAAGAAAGTGGTATCTTGCTGCAAAAATACATGCCAGTCCGTTTTATTCTCCTATACATGGGCGATACTGATGGAGTTAATTGGGCTGCATCGTGTAATGGAGACAGAATTTTGCTGCCCTGTGTTTACTTTCCAGTTACCCTGCACTTCTCATTTATTAGTAATTTAGTTCAAAATTCATGTCCCTGCTTCTTTTCTGTTCATATTAATTAAGCAGATTTCTTGCAAGCAAATTTCTTTCAAGTCTAATAGTACTGGCATTGGATTTATTTTTCTTCTATGAGTTAAAATGTGAGGCCTTAAAAACACACATTTGGGAAATGACTGGGGGCCAAATGAGTCATCAGAACTCATTCTTGCTCTCACTTAGTAGTCTGTTCTCCTCAGGATGCAGTATCATGATGCTTACACTAATATCTGCATTTGCTATTTTAAGATAGGCTGTTCTGTAGGATGAAAAAATAAATGCAGAATTAAAATACCTAAAGGGAGGGTGCAAAGAAGACAGAGCCAGGCTCTTTTCAGTGGTGGCCAATGACAGGAGCAGAGGCACTGGGCACAGACTGAAACACAGGAGGTGCCATCTGAACATCAGGCAGCCCTGTTTTACTATGAGGGTGACTGAGCACTGGCACAGGTTGCCCAGAGAGGTGGAGTCTCCATCCCTGGAGATACAGGCAGGCAGTGAAGTCATCTAAGGATGCAGAGGGCTTCTCTGGGCACCCAAGTTCCCTGCTGACAAATTCTTTAGCTTGCAGGAATAATTCCAGATAGGTGGCAGGTGTAAGGTTTATTTATTCATTTTCATAAGACAGCAGATTGCTATACAGGCAGAATTTGCTTTTCTCACTAATGCTGGTTAATTTTCACCCTCTGTGACAGGAGCTGGTTTGCAGTTCCCCCTTGAGCATTCGAAGTCAGTCCTGCCATCAGACCCAGGCAAAGTCAGGAAATTGTTCACAGAGGCTCTTTCCCAGGAGCCAAGTGAAAAAAATGTGAGGTCCACAGTTTGTAAGTGCTTGGAAGCTCCTCCGGAATGCATTTTCTGTTTTCATAAGTTCAGGTTTTCTGAAGAGGCAAAACTGTACCTTGTAGATACAAAAACATATTTACAATAGTAAAAAAAAAAAAAAAGTTGTTTTGTTTTAATTTGCCTCATTGCAATATCATCTTATGATATCTGTCTGCTTCAAGGGTGTTAAAGAGCGTGATTTTTAATAGGATTTAGTTTGGTTTGAGATTCTACCTTTCCTATCCCATTATTACTTCATACGTAATCAGGTTTGCTTCTTGTAATCCTTTACAAGGAAGTATCTGAGTTAAATTCAGATTAAGCTCCAACTAAAAAAGCCTTGTGCTTTCACAGTAAGAGACTGAAACTTTGATGGAGAATCCTCTTTTAGGTGATGAAACAGTGATATATCTCTCATTCAAAAAATAAAAAAAAAGAGATTAATTAGCATTTTGTGTTTCTTCAGCATAGTAACTGAATAACTGCTGATATCTCTAGTCAGATTAAAACTGGGTTAGCTACTGATGTCAGAAAAAAAAAAGAGGTAATTTAATTCACACTTGACTGTTTGACCCAACTCAGTGTGCATATATCTGCCATAAAAGACATCTGCCATGAAAGAAAGCTAGTGATCTTCGGAAATCAGGACATCTCCACAGTGCTTCACCAAATAAACTGAGAAGTTCATCTGCTGTTAACTTCAGTAGGAATACAGAGTGGCACAACAAGCAAAGGCCAGGCCAGGCCACAAAGCAAGACTTGCATGGCACCAATACCAGAGCGTGTCTGATACCATTTAACGTTATTACTTTGTGTGAAGTTGTTCATGCTATATAAAAGGTGCTGTGGGTAATGGATCAGTCTATGTCAAGATGGAAATTGTCTACTTCGATAAAGATGAACTCTACTGGGCAGCAGCTTAAGTCTGCAGCTGAGCAATTTTATGTTACTTGACCTCAAATATTTTTTTATAGACAGGAGAGAGAACGGGGACTGGTGTGAGCTCCTGTTTTTGCAGACTGCACAAAAATCTGCCCATGTTTAACCTGCGTAAATATCCAGGTAGCTGTGAGTGCCCAGCACTTATGAAAAGCTATTTAGAGAACATGAGCTCTCGAGAAAAAAAAGTCTGTACACCACACTTCAAGACATAAACTTCAATTATTTAGTTTGAAAACAGGCAATTTCCAAAACTCTGGATCCAATTTCAAATAAAGGACATCTTGTACTCTTTTTCTGTCTGCCCAGCCCCTGAGAGAACACACATCCAGCAAATGCGATATGGTTGATCTGTCCCTGTGTTGTCCACTGATTAGTCTTCATTCACTTCTGAATTTTTGTACTGCAACCTGTCCTTGTCTCAGGTTCACAGATCGATAGAAAAGCTAAGGCACAGAGGCGTGAGACAAGTGAGATTTCATACTCACAGCGACACCACAGACCTCAAGAAACCTGTTTAAAATCTGACCCTGCGTGACACTCCCTTTCCTCTCTCTAGCAACTAGGGCTGTACTTTTAGAGCTTAGCTGAAACCTTGTAGCATAGCAGTTAACGTTTTAAAAGTCCTGTTTCTTTCTGAGTCTAGTACGTTACATGTTAAGAAGTATACTGAAGTATTTAAACAGTTAACAACTGATGAGTCTGACTAGTTTCTACTATATAGATGTGTTTTAGGACTCCATTAATAAAAAAAAACAAATCACTATGCATTAACCTAGAAACAGAGAATAGAAAATAGCTCCGTATACGTATGCAACATAGATTGAACTGATTCTTTGGTATTGCCTTAGAGAAATAAAACTTGATAAATAATACTGCAATACCATCCATATTTCCTTTTACTTCAGTAATAAAATGGGTGAAGAGACCAGATTAACTGCAGGAAGGAATTTCGTACAACCATCATCTGCTAAAGATGAGTCCAAATATTACTGTGGGAGACTCTGGCCAAACCCACTATTCCTGCTCAGGGTTTTTATTCTACTGGACAAATTAATTCATAGCAAACTCCACTACTAATGTCAGTGGGAAGCCTGACAAGACAACAGCATTGGTGTACTTTCAAACCCTCATGTGAGAAGACATATGACAGTCATTATAATGTGGCTTGTTGATTTTTTTCCAATGTCATGTACAATACACATAAGGTAAATTGGTTGGATTTTGCTGACAATACATGGCCTTTACTTTTATAAACATTTCAGTGCTGTTCTAGTTATCAGCAGCAAAGGCAATTTATTGGCTTCACTGTTAACACCATTCCCAGGACAATTTCTCAAGTAATTCTGATTAAGTTGAAATACTCTTTGCTGCCATGCCCATTGAATGATACTTACTGAAGATACAGAGCAAAAATAATGAGAAAAATGGCAAGAGCTAAATTGCCTGAGACAGAAGTCTAAACAGATAGAATTTTTATGTTATCCCTTAACTACTTCAATGGAATTTCTAGTTTATATCTTAAAATGCTTGGGAGGTAGATATGGAGTTGTTTTTGTTAGGGTTTTTTTAAGTGCAGAGCTGGTGGTTCAGGAAGATTGTCTTCAGCAACTCCAAGCATTACCTCGACTTTCAGATGTTTATTTTGATATGCTGTTAGTCAATACTGCAATCATGACATTTTATGCTGGAAACCGGCATGTCAATAAGCCCCTTATTCTCTACAGGCAGCTCAGTGGCATTTGCTAACATTCTCTGTAAGTTTCTCATTCAACTGTTAGTGTGTGAATGTCACTAATGGAAGCAAATTTTAAATGCAAAAAAGAAAGACAAACTCCCAGGTTTTACTTCCGTAATGTATGACTTGGTGTATCTCTGATTTCTGTAGACTACTTTCTTGAAGCAGTCTTCTTGTTCAAAATGTGCTCTTAATTAATTGCACACCAAATGCCATGCAAAGGTGAGATTCATGTAGGGCCGTGTCCTCCTTGGCTTGCAAACCATTTTCTTTTATCTTTGGGATTTGTACTATCTGAAGAATATGGTTTGCTATCTTGAATTACACAATCTTAATCTTTGTTTAATACTTAAAGCAGAGGAAATGTTTAAGTGCTTTCTTAATCTAGGTCCTGTTCTGACATATTATCAAAATAGTGTTCTATATCCTTTTCATCCTGTAGTTTCCAGCTGATAAAAAAATACCGTCTTCAGACGCCTTTGAGCCTCTTTCTTTCAAATCAGCTAGCGCACCTACTCCGCACCCTCCCCCTCAGCTAGATCTGCTGCTGTGTGCTCTCTCTGCTTGTTGTCTTCTGCTAATTTTCTCTTTGTCTGGAGTTTCTGTCCCTGCTCTTCCTCTTTCATCTCAGCATGCAGTGTGTCAGTATTTCATGCTTTTTAGCCCCAAAGCTCCATCCCTTTACACATAGTCGCTAAATCACTGGAGAATATATGTGCGAGGGCTGAATTTCTGTTTCGGCTTCTCTTATTAGATCTGTGCTTCTGAATACTGTATCTGTTTCTGTCTTAGCAAAGGAAGTGGGTTATTGAGACATACAAGCCTGTATGTGAAAGCAGGGTGTTCTGCTGTAATTCAAACTATCAGATGTTCCAAGGTCATTCCATCAGTTTGATTAAGATATATCAGGCATGAAGTAAGACCTGGTATTGAACTGGTATTTTCAGAACCTAGGAGGAATATGTGACATGCACTACTGGTTTAGTTCCCAGCATGCCATAAAATTGGTGAGTTCTGATTTTTTTTTCTGCTATACTGTGTAATGGAAACTTACAGCCTACCCTATCACAATGTAGATTTCACTCTGTCAAAGGCAGCACGCACACATTTCAAGAAACATCAGTGTTAAATCCTTGCCTTTTTTTTTTTCTGTAAAATGTAGAAAGTAATACCAATTCAGCTCACAAAGAGAATTTTGACACTATTTTTTGGTACTATATTTATGAAATCCTAGAATGAGAATGTGGCTTTTTAGAGCCACTGCAAATACGATCTGGGACCATGCTGGCTCAGGATAAGAAATATTGAATGACTTCCCCTTCAGTGAATATGATTCATCCTATTCAGTAACTGAAGTGGTGGAATAACAGATTCATGCATGTAATTAATAATTGTATCATGGTTTAAATCCATGGCATTTAATTTGGTTGATGGCCAGACATAATTCTGAGCTCTTCAAAATGTTGAGTGCTCTACTCTGCAATCTTACCTTCTAAACATAATTTAATATATGGGTACCAGTGATAACAAGACAAATACAACATTACCAACTTATGCAGTTTTTTCATAATTCTTAAAGTAATACAATGATAAAATAATTTATGTTGTAAGAGATATCTATGGATCATCTGATCCAAGCCCAAGTCAGAACAGGTCTAGTGAGAGCAGATTGCTCAGGGTCTTGTCCATTATAATTTTGAGTATCTCCAAGGTTAAAGATACCACAGTCTGTCTGGTCAACCTGTTCTAATGTTTGACCACCCAAATGGTGAAAAAATATTTCTGTCTGACCAAAATACAGTGTGCTGCAGTCATCACTTCTCATCCTTTCACAGTGCACCTCTGAGAAGAGTCTGGCTTCATCTCCAAACCACCCCATTTGGTACTTGTAGACAGCAATAACATCTCCCCTGAGCTATCCTAGGGTTTAGCAGCCCTTTCCCTCCCGTGTATCAATACTCACATAGATTCAGTATCAACCACAGATTTGCGGAGAGTTTATTCCATCCCATTGTCGAAGTTGTTAATTAACAAAGAATGTTGTTAATTTCACTGTTAATTAAGTGAAACTGGGCCCAGTAAAGTGGCCATTTGGGGCGTGTTAGATACTTTTTCTTTTTTTCCCTAAAGCCTCTAAATTTTTTTTATCCAGCTCCAAAAATTACTTTCATTTGAGGACACTAACTGATGACTGCTGAGTTGCTTATAGCCCTAGGGTTTCTGATATCATCCTGTGACTATACTTTGAAGGTGTCTGCTGTCATCCTGTGTCTGTATTCCTTTATGCTGCAGTTAACTGTGTGATCATAGATAGTTCATTCAACATACAATAATGCCTTGTCATTGCTGCCTATTAGTAACAGAATGTATACATATGACACAACACACTACACCCCATAATCACACAGAGCTAAGCAAAAGCTGAAACAAATTATATGAGGACCAGTCACCTGGTCCTGAGACAGTTGCTGTGATTAGCTGCCTTAGATACAGCTAACCAAGCTGAAGCAGAGCTTCAGGCAGACCAAGAAAAGTCCAGAGACCTGCATTGTTAGCTTAATCCAAAGTCTAGCCTGTCACAAGCAATGGCAACATCATATTTACTGAACTGTAAGTACACTCAGTAGTAGACCCTCAAGATATGCTTGAACCTAAATGCGGACACTGTATTTATCTTTTCTCCAAAGTATTCCTGACAGGCATTCTAAACAGTAGAGGTTTTCAATCACACCTAGTTAATCAGTCAGAGGTCTCCTACCATGTAAGGATGAAGTCTTTCTTCTGAGTGACCTGTATCTGGTGAGAAATGCATTGTATACACCATAGAGAAAAGCTTTGAGGCAACCCAGTGGCATCCAGGATGACACATAACCAGAAACTCAAGCTCTCCAGGCTGTGCCTGCATGTCTGCATCACCTCACTCTCAGATCAAAGAAGGGTAATGTTGCTGACATGAGGAACACTATGCTGAGAGTCTAAAATAGCCAGCAGATCTGGAGGTGAAAGGCAGTGCAAAGAACTTACCTTCATCAGCAACCACAGATTTAATCTAATCCTAGCAGTGATGCCTGAAAGGTTTGGTTTTGTTTTTTACAAACTGCATGATTCTTAGTCTTTTTGTCCAGGGACATGATTTGCGATTTGTTGAATTTAGCAATGCTTAATTCTCATACTCAATTGGGCTGTCAAGCACTTGGCAAACTTTCAGGCTGAACTAAAAATGATTGGATGGCAGATCTGAAGAGAGATGGACCATGTAGATCTGTTAATTTTCATACTGAGACTAAGATCTCTGATAATACAAATTGTTTAAATGCTTTTGTTTCCACTGAGAAATAGCATTGAAGAATTATGGGCAGAGAGCCCAGCTCCAGGTCATATGGAAGAACTTCATAGTTTGGACAACTTCGCTATTTTGAAACTTGTTTTCCCTGCATATGGTGAAGGAAAACTTAGGTTCATTACATGTATTTTCCAGGTTAAATCTGTAGTTGAGTTTAATCCAGAATTAATTAAGCATTTCCTTATGTATTTCCTAGATTAACATAATTTAGCATACAGAATTAAAGTGATGCTTTATTGCTAGTATTTTATTATCATTGGCTGTAGTGTAGATTTTAGAAAGCTTTGTCAGTTTTTTGTGAGGTTTTGTCCAGCAGGCAGAACACCTAGTTCTAAAAGCAGCAAGCCTAGTGAAGCCATATGTGCTGTGGTTTCAAGTCTCAGGCACTCCCATGTCAACTGGCGTTTCATAAGGTTTGAGAGCAGCCTTTTATTCAGTGAAGGATGTTAATAAAATCTTTCTGGTCTGCTGAACTACTTAATATTTGTGGAAACTTGATACCGTGAAGACTTCTACCCTATCTTTGGAAATATTCAAAACTTGACTAGACAAATTCCTGAAAAACTGATCTGATTGGGCTGTTGTTTTGAGAAGAGGGTTGGACAAGATGCCCTCTGAAGTCCCTTCCATCCCAAATTATTCCCTGTTTCCACATCCAGCTTGACTGGGATTGATGAGCAGCTCAGAAGCCTCTGAACTGACAAGCGTATATATGGCAGGACATGGTGGTCTTTTTTCCACAATCCTAACCTAACAATAAACAGAGTTATACAAGTATTCTAAATTTAGGTAGAAGTATCAAGCCTCTACAAGGTACATTTTTACAATAAATCAGAAGAAAGAGATTTGTATGAGCTTTTTTGCTTGGATTTGAGTTTTGGCTCATGTAATTAGCATTTGCAATTTGATTTTTCAGAACACTGATGAAAAAATATGCAATAAAATGTATTGGTTTAATTAGACTGATTAACAGCGTTTTTTCACAAACATCTGGTACATGCTTATGCCACAGGAATAGGAGGATCCCAAAAGATACTAGTCTATAAGCAAAAAGGGAATGAATAGTCCTGTGCAACAGAAATTCTGTTTGTTTTTTTTTCTTTCGGACTTCTGTGTAAATGAGTTTAAATAGGAAAGTTAAGATTTCTGAATAGGTCAAATGTAGACCTGAGAACAATCTTGTAAGTTACGTATCTGAAAAATGCTCACTGTGGTAATTACAAGACCTTTATGTGTTTCTGTGTCTTTTGCGTAGAAAGGAAGAGACAGTATAGGAGAGTAATTTATAGCCGAGGTTGTTGAAGACATCACTTCTCTAGGATTGCTTGTGAATTTCCCCATAGGATGATGCAGTTGTTTTGACATTTGGGTTTTTCACGCATCTCTCTCTCATGGTTTGTCCCTAGGTATAATTAACTAACTAGTTGTTATTTGGTAAGTAGGTAAATAGTTACTAACCAAGGGATGCTGTCTCATTTTTAATGGTTTGGGGGCTTTTTTCCTATAAACATCTGAAAAAAAACCCCACTGGTAGAAATTGACCCAAATGATTTTATACATTTCTGTTGTGCAATACATTGATTATTTTTTCAAAAAGGGAGCTCTGTTACATGGACTGGGAATGTTGTGGACAATGCGGAGAGCCCTTTCCTTGATATCCTTTAACAGTACATTGGAGAACACAGACTGTTCTCCATAGCATTTTTGCCAGAATTGGGTACATGAAGAGGATTTCCTGTCTTTGAGAAAAAAACCCAAAAAAATCATGCAAGCATAAAACAATTTTTAAGGGATTCTTCCGAGCTCGCAGAAAGCAACATTCCCACAGTCACTTTGTGATTTCTCAGCATCAGTGTTTGTGTGAGTGCAGAGCTACATTACGTATTCTCTTCTGCATTGCATTGTCTTTGTGGATTTTTATCGTATGGATGTCATACATCACAGTCACATTCCTAAATTTAAGCTCTTTTGAATAAAGCGTTCATATTTGCTTTTCTGTATGGCTACTAATGACAGAAAGAGAAACTGGGGCTTTTTTTGCTCTGCTTTAAAGGCAAGTTTCTGAATGTATTGCCTTGGCAAAACCTGAGATTTTTGAAGAAGCTATTTAATGATCAGCTCATCAAAGACAATAAATATTGTCCTATTTTAAAGTTATTGACCACATTGAGTTGGATAAGATTCCTACCAGATTCGGGGAAACAACAAACCATCAGTCATGCTCTGCAATGCCCTTGTCCGCTCAGTAATTACAGGGAGAACTGACACAGGCTGGTGGGGTTCAACACAACAATTATGTTAGCTCTACAGTGGGTGGTTGAGTGAAAAATCTCATTTCAAAAGCTAGCTGATTTTTTTTCCTAGCTGTAAAAAAGTCTTAAAATGAAAAACCACTTTTGATATAATGTACTCATATCCTTCGAAGTGAGGCTTTCCCCGCACTTTCTCTTTAAACAGCAATAGAAGATATCGATAATAACTATCATAGGAAAACTTAAAAGAAAAGCTTCAAACACAACTTTCTTTTACTAGCACTATCTGTATTTTATAAAATGTTTTAATCTCCATTTTTGTCTCTATCTTAAAGCTGTAAAGCAGCTCAGGCTGTAAAAATGTACCATTTTATATCGTCCTAGAAGGACTAGAGAAGTTTAGGGATCATATTGTGAATTAATGACATTTATCTTTAGAGTGAGAAGTTAGCTTTAGGAGTTTATGTGTTGATTACAACATTAGAAGTCTAGTGTCTCATATCAATTCAAACATCCTCTTTGCTCTGAAATTTCTTTTTTGTCTTTCTTCTCAAATAAACATTCTGTCCCAATGATCAGATTAAAAAAAAGAAGCAAAAGCTTCTTTCTTCTCAGTCCCCTCTTAAAGTATTCTCAAGAAGTAATCCAGTTCCGCCGCACTTTTGTTTTTCCCTGAAATGTAAATCATGCTGCATTGAAAACAGTTCTGCTAATATTCCATGTCGAAGCTGTATTTTAATTGAGAAGCCTTTTAAACCTAAGTAAAAACAGGGATTACAGGTAACAGGAAAATCATTATGCTCTACTTCTCTAGAACAATAAGGGGGTTTCCAGCTTGGTGATTACCCTGGATTGCTTATGGGTACCTGTCAGTATTCAGCAAGTTCCACTGGCTGGTCCAAGGGCAATACCAGCTTCTGAGCCATCTTTCCCAGTGTGTCACCAATCACATCATTAGCTTGGTTGTATTTGAGTCTACAAAATCAGACTCAGTGGACTGAAAGCTGCCAATGCACATGCTGAGTACCCGGTGTTAAAGACACAAAGATGAGCTCATGTCACCTCGATGTAAATGGGTGTGAGACCCAGACTACTCAAAAATAATCAAGGTGTTCAACTTCAAAACTGAATTTAGAAAAATTTTAGCTTTTAGCACATGAAAGAAAATAAAATGCCCATTCACACTGAAATGCAATATGGGGAATATTCACATAGTCTATATTTCGGCATCTCCATTATGGGCTCAAGACAGCCAGCTTGAGTGTCCACCTTCAGCTACCCACATAGCCTAGGAGCAAGAGGCATGCACTCCTTCAGAACATGCCCAGGTTAGGCAGTGGGAGAGCCCCTGTAGTACGCTCCAGTAGACTTATGCCAGACGTATGGCTTTCACAGGAAAATACTAGGTTTTGTCGTAAAAGAGTTAGCAGCAGGCTCAGGACAAATTTCAAAAGCAGTGATGATTTGTAAGCCTTTTTCTGCCTCCTCTGATTAAAGCTTTCAGTTAGCTGGCAGGAAAAAGGTATCAAGTTCAAAGGAAAACTCATGTAATGTGAAATGCTGAGAATAATGTTGGTAGACTAATCTCAAGGATGCAGTAAAAACTTTTTTGGAAATGTACCATTTTATTATGCCTCTGTTCTCATCTCTAAAAATAAAATTTAATAATGTTATTGTTAAGAGGGGATTCAGTCTTGAAAATTAATCTCTAGTGTCTTTTAGGTATAGTACACTTACAAAATACTGCTATTAAAAAGACATGGGTGGCCTGGCACTGGCAGTGCAGTAAAATTGACCTCACATTGCTTCATCTGCAGAGCTATTGATTTTTATTTTTCTCTTAGTTTTGACATTTCACATGATTTAATCCAAGATTCATCATTTTGGAAATGTCAGGTTTAAGGTAGTTTTTTTATTGTTTGGGAAGAGTAATCTTTGAAATTGTTTGCTACTTATCTACTTTTAGACAGTCAGCTAAACACACCGGCACTGATCAGCTGAGAATTGACTGAGTGTATTTTTTATTTCTTTCATAGTGCATTCTGATGTGCCTTTTTACTGAGTAGCTAATTGTATCAAAGGCAAAGATAGCAGCAGTGTTTTGAATAGATTTCCAGCATCTCAGCACATTTCATGAAAAAAAGCTCTCTGGGGATAAAAGCCTTTATGCAAGATCACACTATGTGATGGGAAAGCAATAGAAAGCAAGCATGGAACATACTTATGCAGTATATATTACAGAAATAGCAGATAGCGTTTCTTGACATCTATTCAGAATCTAATAGTTAGAATTATAGTGAACAGATGCACGAGGCACAAGAGGAGTTGGAACCCGAATGGAAACTGGCTGTCTGTGCTCAATAGAAAAATGTAAGCAGCACCATGAACTTGGACATGATGATGTGGAGCTGGTGCAACTGCCTTGTTTGGCTTAATTCCGGTTTGCTCTCCAGGTATAACATCTGACTGAAAGCCCAAGAGTTTCCAAAACACAGTGCAGCCTTGAATGTCCTTCTAATGGGTGCTCCAGCACACATTTAAAGTGCTGAATGGCTACAGAAGATAAAGCTTACAATGTTTGTTCACTGCATCAGTGTCCCAGCAAACCCTCAGAACCACGCACCTGTCAAGAGATGTAAGGTGTGTGCCATACCTCAGAAAGCGGAGAGAGGCTACCCACCAGGGAGTTACAGAGGCTCTCTCCTTGTTTAGGATTTCATGTTGACACAGGGCTGGAATCAGAAGCATCTGGCTCCCAGGACAACCCAGGGAGACTGCCTGTTGCTGTCTCGCTCTCTTCCGTTGTGGTGGGTCTGTATTGTCCAGCAGCAGCCCTTATAGCAGCCCTGCTCCACTGCCAGGCAGAAGAAGCAGCTGCCCTTGAGTCTTGTGGGTGGGAGCTGCTTATTTGTTTCATGAGACCACCTCAGAGCCCAGGGCTGGGCACTCCTGTGGAAACCACCTGTGCCTTGGCACTGCTCCGGTCGCAGCAGGCTGTGCTTGGTCTCTGGCCCATGGAAGTTTTCTCTCTGTACAGATCTGATCCGAAAAGCACTTTTCATTTCCAGCCCATACCACTCACTTTCTCATCTCTTCGTACTGACTTTTCTGTATCTGACAGAATTCATTCCTTTGGTCTGCTCTCTCTTTACATCGCAGTTCCCTGTAGTACACACCACATCTCTGTCCTACTCCACAACACAGCGTCTTGCCTCAAGCTGCGAATAGCTACTGGTTGTTACCTTCAGCATTTGCTGAAATGCCGGTCCCTCGCTGTCCTACCCAGTGTGTTACTCCCTAATGGGCAGCATTATCTTGACGTTACTTGGAAACTTTCCCTTCGGGGTTAGTAAGGGAGGAGAGATACGTCTCATGCAGAGCAATCCTATGTTTTAAGGGTCTTGGTGGAAGGCATATAGGTGATATGATAAACAGGGTGCGGAAAATGTCTTTTGAAACAGTGACGTGCGTGTGGTTTACTTGTGCTGGGGAGGCTGAAATTAAGGGCATGATTTATGGAAACAGAAGGTATCAAATTAACCATGATGAAACACACTTCAGAGAAGGTATTATCTCGATGGGGTGAAGGTTGATTAATTAATTTTTGAAACACTTTTCTGGTCTTTGTCTATTATGTACCTAGCATTATCTGGGCATGGCGGTAGCTGCATGAAGCTTTGTCCAGTTCCTATGTCCTCATTATCTTATTATTCAATACACTTGCTAGGATCCAATTTGCTTCAGTGTTGGTGATTCAAAATTTCTTCTATTAACTCCTACTAACGTTCTCATGACATTAAAGACATGCCCCTAAGCAAATAAGAATTTAATATTCTGTGAAAGAAGTTAATCTAAATTTGAAATACAAGATTTTACGAACTGCTGGCTCCAGTACACCTAACATTCAGCCCTTTGATGAGATTATTCAATTTCTTACCTTGAGATTTCATATGTGTAAAAAGTGATGTGTTTCTCTACTCTTTGTAAAAAAAAATCTTTCATTGTACTTGGAGTTGCATCAGGTTTTGTCAAGCCATAGAGATGTTTATTTAATGATTATCTATATACAAATTGAGCTACCTAGTTGTCTGTGGCAGTATCCTCATTTCTAAGTACTTTGTGGGTTAATGTGGAAACACAGTTATAGCTAGCTGAACAAACTGCATACACTTTCAAACCAAAAAACATTTTTCTTGAAGAACAATTTAATAGTAGTAGTACCATTGCAGTAGTAAAGTTTTCTTTGTAAAAACCCACATAAACCTTCTCCACTCCTGAATACCTGATGGGAAGCTAGATAGTAGGTCCATTCAAAATGAGTCTTTGAACATGATTTATTTCTCCATAAACTATTGATGTCTTTGTAAGTTGGTACTGGCACAGCAAAGTGGAAATTCAAGAACATTACGAAATCTAATCAATAACCAGTAGAAATAATATCTCGTTTACTCGCTTGCTAATGTAGGAAAGTTTTCCCTTTATAAAAATTATTTTAGTGACTCTAGTTGTAAGATTACAGGTCGCAGAACTTGAGGCTGAACTCATATTAATAAGGAAGACAAGGCCAGTGCAAGGGCCGGTACTTTGAGTTCTGACTGTGACCAGTCAGCACAATTTGACTCCAGTGCAGATGGATCATTTCAGAAAGTGTTCTGTCTTCATCCATAGCATTCCACCTAATCTAGTGGAAAATGTCCCTGCCCGTGGCAGCAGGGTTGGAACTAGATGATCTTTAAAGGTTCCTTCCAACCCAAACCATTCTGTTCTTCTATGATTTATGTCAGAACTGCTACTTTACGGGTATCACCTAGTCAGGGTGTCTTATCTATTTATCAGGAAATTAAATGACACTACTGATTTCTATCATTTTTATGGTTAGTTTTACATTTGTGGTACTTTTATTACTTGCATTTAATCTAAGGAATATTTAATGCCTTGTTGTGAAGCGCATGGGGAGCATCCTCTGAAAAGCAAAGCAAAACAAGGCAGAAGTTTTTGTGTCTTATTAAATGATTTTAAAGCTTGCTTTTAAAGGAACACTATCAGTGCTGATAGACTCCAAATATTTCTCATTCAGATGGTTTCTTCTTGCAGTATTTTACTACTGCCACTACTGTTTCTAGCCATTTCTTGAGCAGACTGCATCTTACCAACAAAAGACATAGTACTGCTGTGAGATATATGGGGATGGATACGTTTGGAATGGTGTGTGACTTGAATATATTGAG
>Ga0065711_1040096_pt1 | contig 17251 bp, 10 predicted proteins | sample Hoacrofraction12_FD_59098 | JGI IMG/M metagenome (GOLD analysis project Ga0065711, IMG submission 59098) | Hoatzin crop microbial communities from Cojedes, Venezuela - Epithelial fraction 12 v2 (version 2) | ecosystem: Host-associated > Birds > Digestive system > Esophagus > Crop | place... | reverse complement strand
TCTCTGGAGATATTCAAGACCCGCCTGGACGCGGTCCTGTGCAGCCTGCTGTAGGTGACCCTGCTTCGGCAGGAGGGTTGGACTAGATGACCCACAGAGGTCCCTTCCAACCCCTACTATTCTGTGATTCTGTGACACAGGATGAGTACACAAAAGTCATATTGGTACCGCATAAATAGCGTACTTGCTGTTTAATTGTTTAATAGAGGTAACTAGTGTACCTAACCTAGGTACGTGGGGCAAATCTTGCTAGACTGGTAGGAGGTATTTTAACTAGCACTTGTTAAGTTTCCTTGTAAGTTGTTCTCCAGGTACAACATGACTGTGGTGCCAAGTGTCTGCTATGTGAAAGTCAGAAACCTATGAGTAGAAAGCACACTAACCAGTACCTTTGTGGTACGTATTTCAGTAAAGGTAACAATTTACTGTGCATTTGCTGCCCCACAGTAACTGCCAGGCCCACAGTAGTCTGCGGTAAATGCAATGTGCATGGTGCAATGTGTCCTTACACATTCTTTTTAAGGACAGGTGAGATAATGTAATTGCAATGAAATACATTGCTTGCAAGGCAGATGAGGTTATTTTTTTTAGCTGTGCCGTAAGAGAATGACCACTAATTCCCTTTATTTTGCACCTTTTCTTTCCTTTTGGCAAGGTGGACTTTCCCTACTTGTTTTTCCTGCACTAGTTACAAAAGAGCAGATTCACTGTGAGGACCAGGGCACCCAAAACAATCTGAACATCATCTTCTCATGGAAGTGATTCAATACAAAATATCACACTGACCTTACATTTTATTTCTGCATCATTACATCTCTGTTTAAAAAGCATTTCTTTTCACTATGCCAGGTGTGTGTTGCTATTTCAAACACACTTTTAAGGCATATTAGTTTGGAGAATACATCTGAGGCACAGTTTTAATAGTTGAAACACTTTATTTACTTTTAATACTTAGGTAACTCCAACAATTGCATGGTTTTTTTCCACCCCATTTAAAGCTACATTCCATCCAGGTCAGAGTCAAAGCTGAGGAGATTTTAGCCCAGCTGGTGTGTTGTGGTTTTTGTTTGTTTCCCCCTGCAAAGTAATAAGTGAAAAATCATCTTGAGAATTGCTGAAGTAATTTTCTATGTGATACCACGATTTTTAAAAATATCAAGCTGTATCTTGCTCTGTTGTAAATCCTAACACGACTAAAAGAAAGACAAAACTCATCTATGTCATTATCACATGCCTCAAGCAGTGTAATGAGAGTGGTTTTTCCTTTAATAAAGAAACTACTTGTTTACAAATAATGAAAAAATGAGACAAGTCACATTATAATGGGAATAGTTGTTGAAGTGATATTCTTTAAACTTGAAAAAATCTGGTTTTGAGAACAGGAAGTCCTCACAGTTCTCCCTGGACGATCAAAGAAGACTTATTTAAATTCCAGCTGTTTGAAATGCATTGCAGTTTGTAAACCTGCAATATGAATTTGCACTTCTATTAAAAAATACCAAAGTCACCTCCCAAGGCTCTTCATGTGAGAGTATGTTACTTTTAGATGGGCAAACTAAGGCATGGAATAGTCAATTAGTTATTCCAGGTCAGTTGGCTTAGACCAAAACTATAATAAAAAATCCCAAATGTCCAGTATACAGCATAAGTCAGTAAACAAATGGCTTCTTACATTCTTTGCTTTAACACCATGCTATACATTTTTATTTTTTCAGCTCTTTGCAGAAAACTAACAAAATTTCTGCATTTCCCTTCTGACTCGTGTTAAATGTTGAAATTTTAAATGGATGCTTGATTGTTTTTCCTGTTTCTTTCTCTTTCTTTCCTTGCACATGAACTGAAGCAGAGTAATAATACATGGTTTTGCCAGAGAGGCTATTAACCTCTGTGGGGTATGTGAACTATACAGGAGATATAAGTTGTCTGCATCAGCACCCAAACAATGTGACTATGTAGCCTCGGTTACAAGAATTTTCAGTGTCCCACACCTTCATGCGAAGGAGCATGTTGATAGTGGGAGCTACTTTACGCTCTTTAGCAGAAGCGATATGATGTTGGTGGCTTCTCACTCCTGGGTCTACTTTACCAGGTTTAGTGCTAGTCAGTTCTGTGTTATTGCTGTTTATATGCTGAAGTATGTTTTATGCTGTGTTCTCGTGTCATTGGTCTGCAACTCAGTATCACATCTGAATTTGTTATGTTGTGTTTTAAACACATTTCATAGTTGATTGTTGTTCACTTGTGAAACTAGACTTAGCCAGTTCTTAAGGTTGCATTGCATTTGACCAATAATTGACCAGTACTTGCTTAGTCTGACACCTGTTATGATCTTGTGCCTGTGCTTTCAGGGCCTCTGCTATTATCCTATGGCTGTACTTGACATTGCATTATTATACTAGGGCTGTAGGTTGTTCATTCTGCACAGAATAATTAATTGTTATTACTATCTAATAGTTACAGAAAAATATATATATGTATATAACAATAGATGTAACACCATAGTCTAAAACAAATTAGGTAGTGGTCATCAGACAATTGCTGTAGTTTAGCAGGCAAAACCAATTTTTTTCAGGCAGTTCAAGAAAGTCTGGACAGCACCTGAGACCTGTGTTAACTTAACGTGCAGCCTGTTGCCTGTTACGAGGAATGGCTGTACTATGTTCAATGGGCTACAAAGCTTGCAGGGTCTGTCGTTTTAGCCATACTGTGACTGCTAAAAATTTTGTCTTTGACTTAATTGAAGTCAGTAGTTCATTTTCAGCAGTGTGGCATTCAGCAGCAAATAAGTAGAAAATGAACAAAGGAAACATAAAAAGCAACAACAGCATTACATATATAATTTTTGAAATGTGTCCCAGTCAATCGTTGTACGCTGCTTTTTGTGTATAGAAGTGATATGAAGAACATACAAGCTCCAGTTGAACTATATCATGTCACTATATTCTTTTTTGTTAAGTGGAAGGTATTAATGCAGACTTGTTGTAGCTTTCAGAGCAATTGCAACTCTAGAGTTTTTACCAAATGTTTCCAAAGGTACTAAGAAGAGTGCTTAGAAGTGCCTTTCATGAAGTCTTTTATAGTTATTGCTGGGTAGCAGCCTTTGACCACATTTAGTAGTAGGCCTCTGAACTGGGTTCAGCTCTGGTCACTCCCATGTATTAAATACTTCTTGGTATGCCAGGTCATAGTTGCTTTATCTTCTGTTTGTATTTGTACCGTCACAGCTGCACTTCACAGGAAGGCACAAGATGAAGGATAAGCTGCCTGTGCTTCCTCCCCACTCTCTACATACCTGCTCTGGGGTGCGTAAAAGGTTGCTCCTCATTTTAATGTCCTTACTTCATGTGGAAAATGCACTTCCACAGTTGTACGTTCTGTTGAATTTCTGTACTGTTGCCTAAAGGTCAAACACAGCCTTTTACAGAATTACAGGGAATTTATATTAAAAAAGAATACAGTTTTTTCCACTATTTTGTAGTTCTGCTTTAAACAAACAAACCAGATAAATCCAGGAAAAAAGTGGAATAGATCTAAAATCTCATTACTTCTAAAGCTTTCCCTAAAAGTGTGTAGCCCAGTACTGATCCAGCCTGTGTTAAAAGTTTGTACATTGCCTAGAGAAAGTCATAATTGTTTCATTAATTTCAAGATTATAATTAAGTCATCTTCAATGTTTTTAATTCTTTTCTTATGATGTCTCTATGAATAAAACATCTCCCAATGGTAGGCTGTCTATTTTTTAAACATCCTTCTGGATTCCTCTCTAAACTCCTTCTAAATAAAGATACCATCTTGAATGGTACAATAGGTCAATTTGCTCTTTACAAATTAGGATTTCTGCTATTAATTGGACAGTTTCTAAAATATGGCAAATCAAGGATTCATAACTGTCTTAAAAGACTTGTACAAATACATGAATGAATTTTTCATGCATTCCTGATTTGTTAAAATGTGTTCATTTCTCAGTGGATAGAGAATAATAGGCAAGATACTAAAAAAGGCCTTCATTTGTGGACATAGTAAAAGGTATTCTTAAAGGCAGAAGGGAAACTTCAAGTGAGAAGAAGAAAGCTTGGATGTAGTACAGAAGTAGTTTATAGATGGGGGACTTTAGGGGATTGGAGTGGGGAGACCTTTGCAAAGGTGGGTTGTGAGGGAAGAGAAAGGAACTTCAAGATGTGAAAGGGTGACAGTAGAGAGAGCAATGATTGTAGGAGTGTGTGTAGAGGACAGTGAAAGGGAGAAGGGAAAAGGGAAAGGATTTTGTAGCTCAGTCTGAACTACGTTTGGCATTAATCAACTCCAGCTGCATTTAGTAGGGTAACTAGCCCCAGAAGCAAGAGCTTTTACTAGGGATTAAGGTCAAGCAGTTTAACACTACTGGGTGTCATATTATCAAGTGACTGAGCTAAATGTCCTTAATTAGATGCACAGGCTCTATATGCAGCATGCAGAAAGAGTGAAACACTTACTGAATGTGAGTTTTACTGGAACCTAGAAGGTGGTCTAGGGTCTGTATAATTTGACAGCAGGAAATTCCTATGAAAAGAGAAATTTAGTATGAAGAGAGAGAGCTGGAAAATCTTCTACTGAGAAGTACAGCTTGATATTTTAAAGCTTTGGGAGGCTGGGGAGCTAATGCCTGTCCTCTCTGCAAGTTTTTTTTGTCCATGTAACTCCTGCTGCTTGGCTGCCTATTTGTTCTTAAAATCCCCAATTTATGACCTGAAGCTGGGTCACTTGCTGTCCATCTGTATCTATCTGGCAGTTGGTTTTGGTTTTATGGGGTTTTTTTAACTACAAAAATGTGGTTCTGATAAAAATCTTGTTTTTTCTTTTCCATTCTAGAAGCCAGATTTGCATTTACAATGATCTGAAAAAACTTCAAATTCATAGTAACTCTGTGGACAATTTCAACACTTATTTTTAATTCAAAAGAAGACAAGTAATCAATAATGCATGTTTTTTGTGTTATTGGTGGGCTGCAAAAAAATAGAAGAGTGCTTTTGCATATAAAGCACAGCATCATTATTAAATAAAGAATAGTTTGCTCCATTGCCCTTGTACCTTGTAATACACAAGAATATCAAAAACAGAGGGAAGACTTTCTATTTTTTTTAGTTAAAATACTTTTGCTTTATTGTTAATGGTGATTCAGACTTAAGCTACGGAATCCTCTTATTTTACACACTTTGAATCAAGATCCTGTTGAAAGTCTGTCACTTTCTGTTGCAACAGAATTGCCATTCTAACTTGGTTTTGTTTCAATTATGTTTTGGAAGGAGGCTAGCCAAAAAACCCAAATTATTTTGTTTTCTTAGTTTACATTTAGTTCTAATAATAAATGTTTTGGGAACTCTGAAATGAATCTTTAGTTGGGCTGCTAAAAAGAAAAAAAATGTAGTCTTTCAAATCTTTGGCTCTTCAGACTAATTCCAAGTTGGAAGTTTACACATGTGTAAGCTCTTAATGAAGCTGTGTTAAAAATATTACTGTTCAAGTTGCTCTGTCTTGACAATGACTGATTTTAGGAAGAAACCACCTTCATAGGAGTTTGTTTCAGTGTGTTTAATGCTGCTTGCTTTGTATCTTATCTTAGAGAGCTAGCTTCCATGTCCAGTTGTCCTTGGGGTGTGTTATGTGTTCTAACAGTCACAGGTGAAGAGATGTCCGCTTTGTATTACCTACAGATGCCACGCATGTGCAGTCTCCTCCCTCAGCCTCAGCACCTGAATGTGGAGGGCAGGATGTAGTTGGTGTAATACCAGTTTCACTGCAAACTAGCTTTTTTAATATCTTTGTCTTCTCATGTAGTGACAGAGTTTAACAGGAAACCACCAGGATTGACCTGGAAATGAATTGTTTATGTGGAGGAATGATTAAAGTTGATTTTTTTTTTTTTTTCCTTTTTTTAAAATTTGTCTCCTTTTTCATAGTTACCACCCACAACATGATAATGGAGTAACTTCAGTCAGTGGTCCTGCTACTCCTTCCTGTGCTATCGTTCTCTGGCAAGGGATGGCAACACTGGCAACTGCTAGTTGGAGCTATGTGTAAGCATGCTGGTTGGGCAGCCTGCTGCTGACAAATGCAATGTGTGCTTTTGCTGCACCAATGGACGTTGGGTCTCTTGTACGCAACAGCCAAGTTGTCACAAAACTTGTAAGAACAAAGTAGTTTCTTTGCTGAAATTAATTTTCTGATTCCGAAATTGTATTGGGATATTAAGTACTGGCAGGAAGACAGAAGAACAGAGAGAGCATGATTGCTTAACTGGCATTTCCTCTAGGAAAAAAAAAATTAAAAAAAATATAAGAATGTGTGTATTTATTTGATCAGACCAAACATATGTCTAGTAGAATGTGCTGTTTTCCAAAGTGGCCAGCACTGGATACCAAAAGAAAAATGTAAGGATGAGATGGACAGCAACAATACTTCCCATAAAACTTTTTGTTTTCTGTGACTTTTGTCTTCATGACTTCCTGAGCTAGTGGGTTTGCATTTGTATTTAATAGCTTTTAATGGAAAATTTATAGATGGATAAGGCAGTTGAGCCCATGTAAACTTTATAGCAGATACAAAATTGTGTACTGAAGTATTCTACACTTAAAAGCTGTGTGAAGGATGAAGTATTTTAGTTATTTTGAACTTGCCTGTCTGTCTATTTTGAACTCCATTTGAGGGTCTTACTTCTTTGACAATTAGGAAGAGTAGAAAAAAAAAATTACCCATAAGGAATTGTGTTAGAATGGAAGTAGGAACTGATAGGCACAGGGTGTGCCAGATTAGTTGATAGAGGGAGATTCTGGTAGATGAGAAAATAGAATATTTGAATGAAAATGAGGTAGAGGAAGTTTGGAAACAAAATCCTATTTGCAAGAGGCAAAAGTATACAAAGAACACAGACACTGCTGTTCCTAGTGGAAGACAAGAATGAGGATAAACAACCTCACAGCGGAAGAGAAGGAAAAAGGAGAGATTATCACTGAAAGGAGGAATTTACAGGCATGTGGGGCTATTGGCATGGGAAAACAACGTTTCAGGGAGAATATCACAGAGGGGTATCTGCTAGCATGTGAAAGTAAATAGATGGCCTAGTAGGAAGGTCCTAAAATTGGGATGCAGTTGTGGCCCGCAGATAACTGGAGCTGAGATAGGACAAATGAAAGTACCTTTGGTAACTTCTGCTGGACGCTTTCTGGAAACAAAAAATATATAATGGCTTCTAAGTATAGCATTCTTTTGGTTTATGCATATGAAGACAAGTGAGAGAGAGAACATAGTTGCTGGCTTTATATTTCAGCTTAATTTTTGTATTTTTCCATCAATTATGTACAGGTTTGATGTTGCACTCTTGAAACAACCTTTGTGTGCATACTTGGGTGCTACCTAGTGACCTTTTTGTAATGCCCTTTCATTACAAACACATTTTACTGAAGTCATGAAGTTGTGAATGCTGAGAGACTTTTAATAAAAGGAGACTTCATATTGCATTCTTACTGTGCTGATTTATGATAAAAGACTTGCTATGCTGAGGCTTCACTTTCTCTTTATTTCCACTTCATACTTTAACTTTGATGGCCTACACATTTCCCTGTAGGAGAACCTGGATGTAAATCTCAGAGTAGTAGTGTTGGCAGAGGGAGGTGTTTTTCTCTTAGATGAGCTGTGTGTAAGTGTACACAGTGTTGTATTCTGCAAAAGTCCTGGGAGTGCAGTTTTTAACTGATGTTTTCCAAAGTCAGAGAGCAAATCCATATCAAAGAAGAAAATTAAAAAATATGCTGCTCAAAAGCTGTACCCCAAGGTACTTGATTTTATGTCTGTAGGAGCATTAAAAGGAAACAACAAACCAGAAATCATCTGCTTATGTTCGTGTGCTAAAAGAAATTTAACTTCACATCTGAAATGCAGCAACTATTAACACAGAAATGTTTTTAGCCTTCCGATTGTTATTCAGTATTCCTCGGGATAGGAGACAGGCAGGAAACTAAGCATTTCAACATTCTGAATTTTCACAGGACAAATACTAACACCCACTGTTGGGATATTGGTCATTTGTTCCATTAAAATGCTCACAAAGCAGTGTGCCACCTGTTGGGCTACCTCTTTTCACTGTGTTGGGCAGCTACTTCAGGAAGCATGGAATGACCGTTACCCTCTATTCAGTGCTTTTACATAGGGTAGATTTTGTAGAGCTGTAGAGTAATACTCTGCTAACATGTCATCTGTGTTGGGGAGGAGGAGTATAGAATCAGTTCCTGTCTACCTCTGTTGCTACAAGGAAGACTCTATTCATAGGTTATTTGTTAATTTCTAAAAAAAAAAATCTAGTGCTTGCAATCTTCAGAAATAGTCTTTTTCATTTTCATTAGAAATTTCATCTAGGACACACTACTGTGCAGGCTTCAGATTTTAATTAAGTCATGTCTGTTTTTACCAATTTGTCTTAACTACATGGGAAATATGAACTGAGATTAGTGTTGCATGAAGAGAGAAATCCATCTCTTGAGTTGCTGAGCTTTGTAGGAGTTAAATTTTTTCCTAACATAAATCTGGCTATTCTTACTAAAGCTAATTATTCACTTGTCCATGGTACTCAGATGCTATGAAACAGACATGATAGACTGCAGTTACTTAATGTGGATGGGGACAGCCAAAAAATGTACATTTTAAAGATTCTCAGGCCAGTTATAATTTATTGCAGTACTTGCCAAAGCTTGAGAGGTGCTTTCAAAGTTCCCCAAAAAGTGCATTTCAATACTCCAAGGAGTATGCAATAAGTTATACATATGAAGGGCAGAGATATTAAATTGGAAATGTTACAAATTCTTTTGAATGTAGGAAAACACCAAGGACTCCCTACAATTAAGTTTCCTATGTGTGTCAGTATGACTTCATTCTCTTGCCTGTGGACTGAAAGGTGGTCACCTTCAAGCTCTGTACTGAGACTTTTCCTAATAACCGTTGTCACAGAACAGTTCCAAGGTGGTATTGTTTTAAGTAGCACAATAAAGTGTTTTGCTCAGGGGACGAGTGGAAGTTGTCCATGCTTCTTAAAATTTGCTACTACCTTCAGTGTGTGGGCCACTACTGCTTCTGTTTAGTGCATTAGGTTTTCTTATCTGCAAAATCAGTGAACTCTTCTGACTGGACTTGATACTCATTTTGCTTTGCATTGTTTTGGGAAATGTGGAAAGTTGTAAACAAAATTACTTTATCTGTGTTAGCAGTAAATTTTCTATTTGATTTATTCTCATTACTTCCGATGACTTGGGTTACACCAGTAGCCTGCAGACCAGCAAAAGTAGTTACAGTAATAAAAAAGGTTGTTTTCTTTAATAGGAAACAGGCTTTTCTCTCAATGATCTGCAGATACTGATTTTTTTAAAACAAACCAAAAAAGAGCTTGTGTGTGAGAACTGCTAAATGTCCCTGATAAAATCGGTTAGTTATTTATATTAGTCAAGATTTGAGTTAACTCTACTATTGACATTACCAGCATCTAGCTAGGAGTAGTTAGACTATTAGATTAGAAAGTGTAATTTCAGTAAATGATGTAAAGATGCCTTTACTAGCCAAGTAGTGTATTAAGCAAGATCCATGACATGCCTGTAATATGGTGGGAGTATGACGTCCTTCCAAGCATGGCTGTCATTTAGGTACTAACCGTAGTAAGTAGGGAACGGAAAACTTTCACTGTAGCGTTTTCATTCCTCTGGGTCAAGACTCTTCTCCATTAAGGCATAGGGAAGCCTGGAAAGATTCAGGGGTGTCAGCAAGGCAGTAGTCTTGGAAAGGCTTTATGGACACTGGTTCCACAAAAATGTTGTTTGTCACTAGCACTTTTTTGTATGTTGCTGCTTCTTCAGAAGTCCAGGCTCAGTATATCTGCAAGTCACATTGCCAATATCCTGTTAGATTCATATCTATGTCAACTGATGATAGCCTCCTAAGGTAGCTGTTGGTACCACAATAAGCACAGCTGTGACTCATCTGTGGGGCTGTATTCTATTGTGTTGCTGAAGACTGTAATTAGAAAGCAAAAGACATCATGCCAGCAGTACTGACTGAAGATTGTCTACAGAAGTTCTGTGATAAGAGAAATACAGGACAAGAAAGAATTCAGTGCATGTTGGCAACAATATTGGAACCATGCTTCAAAGGCAGAATTGGAGTCAGCCTTGTGAAAGCGTGCAGACAGGTTACAGGGAAGACAACCTCATAAGACTTTTTCGTAGATATTGCAGATGAAAGTGAGTTCTGGGAATGCTAAAGTGTGTCTGCTGTGGAGCCTATGAACCAGTGGATGTGCTGCTTTTCTGTTAAATTTTTTACACTGAAGCTTGCAGCCTTTAAATGCTGCTGTTCAGAACAGTAGATTCCGCAGTAGGTAGTACTATCGAAGTGGTAGACCATAACAGACAAGTTTTCATTGTTGAAAATCTCTTCAAGGTAAATGCTTCAATGTAAGTCTTAATACTGCCATACTTAACCAAATGACTGCATTAATCTGATTTCTTGACTGTCACCTCTTTGTGAAGACTATACTATAAAAGGGATATTTGGCTTCCCTCCTTACTTAGAGAAATATTATCTAAATGGGTAAGATACTTAGCAGGCTCAATCTAAACTTTTCCACAGTTACAGTACCTGAGATACTTGCTCTGAGAAGTCCAGTGGACAACCATATGCAATAGATTTAGTGGTGCAAACACCCAGGAAGGACAGAGATTGTTTTCAGAAATATAAAATATAAACCCTGAGAGCAGCAAGGAAAAATTGAAGAAAAGAAGAGTTAATGTTGTATTTTTGGTCCTAAAATACCTTAAGAGTGAATTTCAGCAAATGATGAAACTGCTTCCAAAAGGGAAATGATGAAAGCCTCATCTCATTATAACTGAGCTAAACAGGCCAATGCACAGTAATAAGAATTTCTGCATCATCTTTTGACAGACCTGTTAGTTACATGATAGGTCTTTGATGTTTAACACTTTTCTAATTTCAGAAATATATTCATAAAGTGAAATCTGTTTTCATTAGAAACAGTAAGATTCGGGGGACATCTTAGCATGCATTAGGTAGTATTAGAAAATAATATCTAAAAGGACAAACTTGAATCTGTTTTCTGCACATGCCATATCCATATGTGCATCACTAAGCTCATTAAAATATTACAGCATTTCATATTTTTTCATCCTTTTTGGATGCTGTTTGTGTTTTAACCCATTACTTTTCCTTAACCTGATGCAATGCCAGTTTAATGAAGGGAGAAACCTGCTGTTAGAACAACACACCTTCAGGACCTTTTAGAAGAAATATTGTACGTAAATTTTCATTTTACAGTAGCTAAAAGGTATGGGATGGAGGTAAATCTGTGTAGTATTCCTTATCTACCTGTTGACTTCCATGCTCATGGACATCCCGAGGTCTTGTGTCTTTAGCTGGTAGATGTTTCTGTTGCTTTAGAGAAGTCTCAGCTAAGCATGGATCTGATACCATGGACTTAAAAGATACTGCTTCTGCAAAGAATTCATGCATGAGTACTTGTTCGATTGTTGCGATTAACACTTAGTGTAGGATTGAAGGAAAAAGTTTGACGTGGAGAAGTTAGGTCCTGGAAATGGTTTGTGAGTGTTCGCCGAATGTCCCCTAGGTGGCTGTTTCAATGAGTCTCCTCATTTTCCAATTCCTGTTTCTACTATAAACTGAGAATTATCTCACTGCATGTGGTGTACAGAAGAAATTAGAAGCTTGGTTTGTGCATCAAGGAGGCAACAGAGAAGACAGTGATGGCAAACGCATAGCTATAATTTAGAGATAAGTAGGTACTATAGTCACACTTGAATAAGATTGACGGTATATTCCATAGATTAAGATATCTTAAAGCTCAATTAGCTTGCTTATTACCTCTCTAGTATTTTTTTTCCCCTTTAAGGAGACTAGAATGATATTTTTCAGGGCTTAAAAGATGTTAGCATTGTTGGTCAACCACACAGGTATGGAGTTTTCTTTGTTATCTTAACATGGCTAAGGTACACTGATACAATATTGCTGTTCCTATGTAAATTATTTTCATCTGAAGCTCTATACTCTCTTATTTGAACTTGTATTTGCAAAGGACTCCTTTATAAAGGCAAGGATACAAATTACTTTTATATTCCATTAATTCAAATCAACAGATGGAAGGACTGCTATAGGTATGAGCATGTGTGGGTTATAGTATTTAAATCAAGCATATGTTTCCACAATGGTGAAATTGCAAGGCTTTTTTGTATTTGTTTCTAGTAGGGAGTTATTGCAAGAGGCAAAGTCTGTGCATAAATTATGACCAAAAATTGATGTGTGAAATACAGCTTCTGTGTGTACCGGATGTAGAAAGTGTTGAATTCTTTTAATGAAAAAAATTTATCAGTGACTCTGGAATATAAGACAGGTCATTTTGAATTTTGTGACTAACTGTTTTCCTTATGGAAATTTCACCTGCACAGGAGAAACAAAGAAGTCATTTGGGCTTTGGGGAAGAGTAAGTTTAATTGCCAAATACCATTAAAAAGAAAAGTATCATTGGGTTTCTTGTTTTAGAATGGGCAAAGAATATTTTAGCTAAATTATTAATACAGAATATTTTTGTTTGTGTTCTGCAAGGAATCAGTGTCAGGATTAGTATCTTTGTTCTTTCCTGTTTAGCATGTTCAGAGTCAAGTAAAATTTGGAGAAATTATTGAATTAAGCCTTGATTTTTATTTTATTCTTTTTCCCAAGTTTGTTGTTTAAAAATAATCTAGGCAAGGTTACAAAATCAGTTATCCTGAAAATTAAATTTATTAAATGCTGTTTTTTTTTCATTTGGGACTGTATAATGTCTAAGGAACTTCAATTCTGTAACTTTTTTTTATATGCTCTCATACGTGACTTTTCATACATCCAGTGGTTGGTAGCTGTTTTAGTGTTTGTATTGCTATTAGAGACAGGCATTGTTTTTAACTAGTGCAAAATCAAAGATTTAAGCTGTTGTCAATCTGTACACTGTCGATTTTAAGCAATGATCTCTTTGAAATGCAAGCTTGTAACTTCAAGTTCTTTGTGCAGCTGATAACTCCTGCATGTCTTAAATCCTTTAAAATAAATGGAGGTAGCCATTCATAGCTCCAGATAATTTTTTTTGTGATAGCCTATTTACTATTCAGAGACCACAGGGATACATCTGTGCTAGTAAATTAAAAAGACCAGCACTCAGTCTGTAGTCTTGAGCATGAATGCCATGGAACAACTCAGTTCTGTAAAGCTAAATGCTCCACAACAGTGTGGTCTTGTCCAAATTTCCAGTTGGACGTGGTTCCTGCCTCTGCTGTTCCTTGAACTGTTCTCGGTTGTTGCGCTGCTTGACGTCAGTGGTGACATAAGTGCGAGCTACATGATGCAAGTGCAGCTGAAAGAGGAGATAGAAATGGCTGTGGGACACTGCCTGTACCTATACCCAGTCCTCTTTAGTTTACTGGATCGACATTGTCATAACGGGCTGTGGTTTGTGGTTTGATTTGGGAAAGGAAGGGAAGGAAGCGAAGCTGGGGAATCACTGTCCTGCGCACTGGAGGGGCAGTGCTGGAGCCCTCCATGGGGGTGGCCTGGCCTCGAGAGGATGAGTACGCTGAAACAATGAAAAATAGCAAGAGACAAAAATCAGGGTAGCTTTGAGGTGAGCTGTTATTGGTTTAAAGAAATGGATCTATTTGAGGTAAGAATAGATTTTTTGTGTGTGTGTGTGAATATAGTGTTCAGTCTTGCATTTCCAATTTTAACTCCATCTGAAGTTCCTATTATTTCTTGTGTATTGTTTCCCATGCTCACCCATTGAACAAGCGTAATGAAGAAAAGTTCAGAACAAACAAACAGAACTCGTGAGACTAAGCAGCTGGAGTACTTCTTACCTTCATTCCATAGCACAGGGGAACAGGGAAGGTTAAACAACGTAGTTCTCTGCCTTGGAGCTCTTGGGGGCTTGAATGGCTGTGCCCACCAGCCAGCAAAACACATTTTGCAACTCGGGTTTGAAGGCTGCATGAGTGGCAGGTGAGTGGGGAGTAAAAGTGAGGGTAACAGTATCAAGAGGTTTCAGTTGCTGTTCTGCTTTTTTTTTAATCTTGTTTTGGGGGGATAAACAGAGAACTTACCACTTTAGGACTCGGAGGAGTGTTACAGACATCTGCAAAAAGGATTCGTATTTCCTTCCCCTGAACTAACTGTAAAAAGCTGCTCTAAGATCCCACAGGGCCTGTACAATGTATTTTAAATTGCTTGACTAAAAGAAGTGTACACTATTCATGTACAGCTGCTGCCCAAGGCTACTGTATTAAAACATCATGTGTTCACTATATCATATTGCCATTCCTTAATTTTTATTAATAAATAAGCATAGCTGTGCAGTTATTTGCGTACTTTTTTGCAGACTCTTCTCACTTTGGTTTTACAGTAATGGAGGGGCAAGTAAAAATGTATTCATTGTGTGAACAGTGAAGAAAAGGGAGGAATACAGAGCTGCTTAATATTCATAGTAAATGAATAATAAGTTTAAGGCATCACTAATTTCAGCAGCTGAAATTATGGGGATTGCATTTTCTCTAGTTAAAGTAGACGCACAGTATGTCAAGGAAGATGGACATAACACAATGCTGTTTTTTTTTCCAGCTCAGTATTTGTTTTTACTCAGTCTGACGCTTACTTGCACCACATGGTACTTTTTTCTACTCATTTCAGTTGGGTTTCTTGCAGAGGAACATGCTACTAAAGGCTTGCAAAGGTAGTAAAACACAGCTTTCACTTATCAGTGAGAGCTGATGGGTTTTTTTCTTGTCATGTATGGCTTTTAAGTCTTTATCTATTACAGTGGACAGGTATCTTGTTGAATTTTGTATTTCTATCACTGATGACCTCTTTATTTTCCATAGTGCTATTTTATCACCACTAGACAAGATAGCCATTTAATTTGTGAGCCCTCTTAACTACAGGCTGTGCGCAGAGTACATTTTTAGAGCAGCATGTGATAGAGTAACTGATAATAAAAGAACCTTGCATCTAGATCAAAAATGAAATCTGTTAGAGCTCTCATATGAAAGAGGTTAATGGATTCCAAGGAAGAAATGAACTGGAGTGTTTTGTCATTCAATTGTACTGAGGTTTGATTTCTTTTATCAGGCTGAGTAATGACTGTAGGCACTTGCCCTTTCCATATCATTATAATTTGCAATAAAATGAAATTCTGAGGACTTCCTACGATAGCTGAGGAATAATAGTTGACCATTTGCTTGCAGATTCACGGTCTGGTGCTAAGTCAGAACAAAGTAAAGAAATACAGAAGATTAGATTTACCTGTTTTTTAAGAAAGCAGGTACACATAAAATGGAATATCAGCTTGTCCACGCACATGCACTTGCTGATTCTTTCAGCTTCATCTGAAAAATCTGAAGTACTCCTATAAGCTGCTTTGAGTGATGGATAAGTAGGAAGCATCCTGTAGTTGCATCCTAAAAAATAACTGAATATAACTTTTATATATATAATCCTAAAAAAAAAAAAAAAGCTGACTTGACTTTCTTAGTGGGCTGTTCTTCAAGAAAGCAGAATATCCAGTCACTCTTCTTGAGAACTGTGAGAATTGTAGTACTTAAAATGAGGATTTGGGTGCCTAGCTTTTCGTACCTAGTTTTCATAAACGTGTCCAGAAAAAAAAAATTAACAGCTTTGTCTTCTACTAGGGAAAAAAGTGACATGTCTTTCTATTTTGGAGATTGTTATTTGCTTTGGAATTTTTAGACCTTAGGTTAGCAAAACAGTCTGGATTGGCATGCACTGGTGTTTTACTGACAGCAATATGGTTCGGAAATCCCTGAAGAAGGGAGACTGGTGATAAAATGAGGAAAAAAAACCCTAAATGTCTCAAGCCACCTTAATGCTTTTGTTTATATGTTAGTGATAGAAAGCCTTCCTTTAGGTTTGATGTTATTCAGTACGTAAAGGGATGAAAATTGAATTGCTCATAGGAAAGCATAATCTTCAGCACACATTATAAGAAATACATATTTACTATTTGCAGAAAAGCACTTTTCCCCTGGCTTTTATACATAATCTCCACATCCTTAATTTAAAAAATAAAAAGCAACTCCACCACACATTGCCTATTTCTAAGATCCAGGTTTGTTACTTTGACAGGATATCAGACTGTTGTCCGCATTTATAGGTACTTAAATTTTTGTGTGTAATGATATACACAGTATTGCTTGCTGTTGTACATTTTATATATTCCTCCTGTCAAGATAAAGATAACGCGTACATTACGTTTACTTACTATTCCCTTCTTGTATTCTAAAAAAAATGTGGTTGCCTTTTCAGAAAAGCTGTCTTTATACATTTTCTATTTGATGCATTGAATTACAATGCTCATGTCAGATTGTATCAGTCGTACAAGAGAACTGAATGATGCACCTCCAAGAAAGGAAGCAATTAGATGCCCTTTTTTTTCTACAGGGAGTTTTCATTTTATAGTTACAGCCTGATAGCAGGGGATGTGTGTACTAGAACGAGGGAGGAATCTAACTAGTAGCTGGAAGCAAAATGCTAACAAAGAGGCTGCCATGGACATGATCCCTCGATAAGCAAGAGGACAGATGATGGTGGAATTTTTTTCCTTCCTCTTGGTTTGAGAAACTTGAAACCAGTTATTCTAGTTCTCTTCTTAATTGTCTGCGATTTCTGTGTGCATCTTGTGCGCATGAGTTGTTTCACTTACGAACCGAGAAAAGGAAGCTTCAGAACAGGTCATGTTAAGGAAACTTACTACGTCAAAGAATCTTCCTTGTGTTTCCCCAAATGGATTAATACTAATCGTTTCCTTTGTACTAAGGCCAGTTTATATTAAGCTGATTCTGATAGTTCTTCAAGTAGCTGCTTTAGATATCTTGCTTGTAAACTTAGAGTGGCAAACATATTTGTAAGCATTATAACCTGCAGCATACGGGAATTATACCTACTAACGCTTAAAGTTAAGTGTCTTCTAAGATAATAGTTCTCATAGTGTCAGCAAATAACTATTACAACAACATTTGGAGTCTCAAAGCAAGATGAGAGTTCAGCTATGCTAGGCACTGTGCTGTAGCATGGTAAGGGTCAGTCTTCTATTCCAAAACATCACAGCTTCAGTACAACCTTTAAAAAAAAAAAAACAAACAAAAAAAAAAAAAAAAAAAAAAAAAAA
>Ga0065711_1040095_pt1 | contig 17251 bp, 10 predicted proteins | sample Hoacrofraction12_FD_59098 | JGI IMG/M metagenome (GOLD analysis project Ga0065711, IMG submission 59098) | Hoatzin crop microbial communities from Cojedes, Venezuela - Epithelial fraction 12 v2 (version 2) | ecosystem: Host-associated > Birds > Digestive system > Esophagus > Crop | place... | reverse complement strand
GGACGGGGTCCTGTGCGGCCTGCTGTAGGTGACCCTGCTTCGGCAGGGGGGTTGGACTAGATGACCCACAGAGGTCCCTTCCAACCCCTACTATTCTGTGATTCTGTGATTCTGTGATATCAAGTAGAAATCAAGCATGTATTTTAACTGTAGATGTCTGGTATTTGGGATTAATTATATTTTTGTATTCTCAATCAGTAGAATATTGACTCGATTACCATGATTACGTTCATGACTAATAAGGATATACTCTAGTCAAACAGCTGTTTTTCTTGAAGCAGGAGCTTACATTGCAAAGACTTGTGACCAGGGTTAGGGAGGAGATCAGACTCAAAAACATCTTTTCTAATCTCAAAACAGTAGTTTTACATCGTTTGAATGTTTTCTATCCTCGGAGACTAAGAATGGCTGAAAGTACAAACCAATGTGAACAATTGCTTGGAACTACGCTGGACATAGTTATTGACAGTCTTTCAGATTTTACTTGGTTGCACCTGCTTTTCACACAGATGAAGCAGGGCTGCAACAAAGTACCACTGTATGTTTGAAATCAACTTAAGAGGAAGAAATTTTGGCCATTGGAGATACAAAACAGATCTTGTCAAGTAGTTGGTGTGATTTTTTGTTACAATGAAGTTCAGGGAAGTTTGACTAGGACTTTACCTTTTTCCAAGTGTTTTTTGCAATCTTTTCAATGTAATTGCAACCCAAAATTCACAAAACGTTCTTTAAAATAAAAAAGGCACGTGATCTTGCACTCACTTAGTCGACCTTATCATAACAAGGTGAAACATGCTGTCACTGTATGTGTTATTAGAAACTTCAACAACAATGAATATCAGAAAACATAGCAGTAGGTGAATTTTTCACACTTTTCAGAAGAGTAATAGCTGACAAGAGTCAGATGACTGTCTACATGCCTTTCTGACAACAAGGCTTATTATACTTACATCTTATTTTATGGAAAACATCTACTGAATATTTCAATTTCTCCCTTGTCCTAATAATATCGTTTTCAGAGATGTATAGGAATGTGACTATATGATCATGAGTTTCTATTTCATGATAAGCAAATTGTGGAAGTGTCTATGCTATTGTCTTCCTTTTATCATTTCTAATATTCCATGGCAATGATTGTTACAGAATATGTGAAAGGTGAAAGTATTTTTATATGTTATGAATCTTAAAATATCCTCACACTTCTCTGTGTTTTTTAGCATCCAAAAAGTTGTGCAGTCTTTCAGTGTCAGAAGATGACCTGGTTCTGGCAGAGAAACCAGTGTAGTCAGGTTAAGGATGTGACCCACTACAGGCATTTACTTCAAGTTAAATAAACATTTTCTTCTACAAACACAGGATATACCAGCATGTGTGTAAAATATTTATACTGTCCCGGGCCTTCCCACTGGCATCAATAGAAGTTCTATATATGAATGTAGGGGATCTTATTCTTCAGCCAACTTCCAGATTTGTACGTGTAGAAAATGCTGTGTTTTGAATTAGATTCACAGTGGGTGTGAATCTTCATTGAGTTCCTTGATGTTTTGGTGAAGTACAGCAGCAAAAAACTTGGTCTCCCTGTTATTAAGTTCTGTTATTTAGAAGGTGGTCGCAACGTTCAGCATATGGATATGACCAAATAAGTGGTTCAGTGAACACACAGATTAATCAAGTCTGCTTTTTAAGGCATTTGTACCTTGCTGCTGACTTTAACAGAAGTATCCTAAGGCTGAAGCATAAATTTCTGCCTTATTAGAGACCAGAGAAACAAGACAGGAAAGAGACATATGAATTCCCTCAGCATGTGAAAATCTTGACCTAGAATCTGTGATGAAGCTCAATTGACCTAGATACTGTGCTTAGCAATTTAAAAAAGGCCACTAGCTACTTCCTTATTTTAGAAATTGCAGGGGATTTTGCTGTTTAAGTTATTAAAATAGAAGGCTAGTGTCAGCATTGTACTGGAGATAGTCTTGCATCAACACAGGACCAAAGGTAGTACCCCCATAGAGAATGGAGGGAGATGGAGAGAGAGGGGCAGATGGGTCCTGCTGGGCGAGGTGAATGTTCATGGCTTGCCCAGGTCATGCAGAGGGCTTCTAGTAGAGCAGGGAGTGCAACGAAGACTTCTGATCCCAGGCTGCCAGGTGAGCCTTTCTTCCTGAGGTTATGCCTACTTGGTGAGGTGACAGCATACATTCACCATCATTGCAAGCATGCAAAATTTGTGCCAGTGTCTGTTGAACTGTGCCTGCTGAATCCTCCCATACTGTTGTGTTAAGGGATCTCCCTTGGCTCTTATTGAAAGGTAGTAACTTCTTGAATTGTCTCCCATTTGTAACTTGCCACGTTAGTGCTCCTACTCTGCCTTAGGGCAAAGTCAAAGAGGAAAGCATAAATTCCTGCTGGAAATGACCGCATGATGTGGTGAATCCCTGTGTAAGCTCCTGTAGCCTCTTTTCTTGTGCTTGATGTCAGGATCCGGATGTGGAGGAGTCTGCTCTGTGTAGGTTTAATACAGGGTGGGGCAGGGGGACAGTCCTGGCTCCCTAAGTAGATCTTCTGTGAATAAACAACGTTAGTTTGTTCTCTAATTTGTAAATGTATGAATTGTTTTATCATTTCAAGAAGTTTCACTAGCTGTTGCTACAGTTTAGAGTCACTGTGCTGTAGACCAGAACCATATCTGGATCCTGGATCTGTTGCTTGTCAAGGGAAGAAATTAAAGGCTATATCAAAGCGAAGCAGCATTTCATTTATAACTATTAGAATTATTCAGCTTGGAGCTTAAACCTGCACACTGTGCTATTACAACTGGAACTCAATGGAAATGGGCCTGGGATCATTTATTTACTAATTAACCGTTGTCATGGAGTGTACGTTGCCAACTATACATTGCCACATCACCATTCTTGAAAGTCACACAGAAGGGAGCATGTGAAAGTGCTCTGTATTAAGAAACACAACAACATTATTTCCAAACCTGCTAAACTGGCATTATATTCCCTACATTATTATATTTGGCTACTGTTTATGGATGGAAGAATCAGGAACCTATAATTTAAAACTTTGTAGAATACCATGGTATAAAAACTTTTAGCGCACTTAAAGGTTTTATTCCATTTTGGAAAGTGTTAGACAAAGAGAGAATGTTTTTTTCCTATGAGAACTATATTTGTCTGAAACGATATTCAAAGTAAAAATTTTTTATAGCTTCTGGGAACCTCGAAATTTCTTCTATCTTCTCTTCCACCTTTATAAGTTTGCCTGGTTTTCTACGTAACAGAAACTAATCCCATTGCAGAGTGCTTTTTTTAATGCCACGCAGAAATATGGCTTAGGTGGTGTACACAGTCTTTTGCAGGATCAAGACTGAAATTCATCCTCCAACTAAAAATTATAGGAGCACATTCAATGATTAATAGTATCAGATATAAGAGCTGACATCAGCCTTTGGCCATCCCTTACTCAGGGATATTCATTGCAAATGACATTTTGATTCTACATAATGCTGCTAACGCACATTTGAAGGCTCTGGTTTTCAAAAAGTACTGAACATTCTACTGTTGTAAAAAAAAAGAGTCAAGCAAATACGAAGAGATTTTTAAAATCTTACTGTGATTTTGCCAGCCTCACTGACCAAGACCCACACTTCACTATGAAATGAGTCAAATTTGTTTTGGTGGGCCTATTTGAAATAATTCTTCCACTCCATCTTTCCTCTCTCAAGGCCTCAGCTGGAGAGTTGTGACCATTTTGGGTGCTGTATGCCAAGAAAGACATAAAACAGGTGAGAAGGATCCAGACTAGGCTAGGAAATCTGAGATATGGGAAAGACTGGAAAAACTGAGTTTGTTTACCTGGAAAATGAGACAGGAGTACAATAACAGTGTTTAAACACATAAAAGGTATCAAAAAGGGGAAAAGAAGAAACTGTACTCCCAAGTGATTGAAGTAATACATTCAGAATAACTTCCCGGTTGTAAAGATAACTGAGGTCTTGAACATAACATTGAGGAAGGCTGCAGAACTGCTATACTGGAGATGTTTAAGAATAGGTTGCACACACATCCTATCAGGATTAGCTCAGTTGAAATTGATTCCAGCTTGTGTCAAGGAGAAAAGTTTTGGGGTTTTTTGATATCTCTTCAAATAATCTTTTGACATGTCTTCTAACCTATTTCCTATCATACTATAATTTTCTTCGCTGAAAGAAGAAAGCATGGCGGAACAGGGTCTTTCATTTCATATGAAGAATGATTTCCAGGAATAGTGTTCTTGCTGAATGTGGTATTTGGATAAAAGTTTGACCCTAACAAGCAAAGGAATTCAGTATACACTGTGTGCTTTATAGTAGCTCACAGTTGGTCCGTAGTTGCATGCTACAGTGTTGTTTGGAGCTGGATGCCCCACTTGAGACAAGGAGGCCGTGTGAGAGGAATGAAAAAAGGAACAACCTGGAGCGAGTGATTTGTCAGCCTCATTTAAACAGCAACAATGAGGAGAGGGAGAGGGAGCCAAGTCCAGAGAGGTCGAGGGAAGGTTACTAAAAGCATGAGGTATCAGAAGGTGGAAAACTCCCTAGAATTCAATGGAGAGTTGAGAAGAGCCTCCAAGGGGAGAGGTGAAGTTTAATAAAAGGTAGGTATGTATTCTTCTGTGTGCATGAACCTAATAGGGTAGATATTTGTGTTACATAAGCTTGTCTGGCCATCATCCACGTCTTTCCCCTCCCAGCAAGACTGCTCTTGCTGTTAAGTCACAAGTAGTGCATTGTCTTGCTTCTTCTTTCTTGTCAACCCTTGTGAATTTTGTATGCTGGACTGTCCAGTGTCCCAGGTTCAAGAGGTGTGAAGAACATCATACATCGAGTTAGGATGTATCTTATCACCCAGGAAGAGGGCCTGCAGCTCAAGTTCTTGTATAAAAGATGGGCTGTGCTGATGTCTCTTCCACCTGTGATTCAAGAGAAACCATAAGCCTGTTGAGTATACACGGGCAGAAATTGTGGGTGCCTAGTGCAAGAAATCGAAGACCAGTTTCCCACAGGTGCCTAATTCAGTGCTTTTATGTCAAGGAGAGAGGCAGGATGGCAGACATGTTCCCTCCTTCCTTAACCTGTGTTGTCTCCTTGGATGTCCCTGCTGCTGCTCTTCGAGCCTTCGTCCGTACTGCCCTTTTTCTGGCTCATGGTGGGAGGGACGTAAGATCCAAGTCTAACTCAGACTTGTCAATAGGGTGGATTTAACACTGACCCCAAAAGTCAGCTATGGCAAAAGGAAGAGTTGCATACCTACAACTATTTGTGGATTTACCCCCATATACCTAACCATAAATAACCAGCTGACTTAACACTGGTCTGGAACGCTTTTTTGCTGAATTAGGAAATTAACTACATGATATGGACATATTTGCCTTTTCTTCCTTTACATGATTGTTTCTATTTTTGAGTGATTACTCATGTTAAAACCTTATCTTCTATCTTTTGCTGTTTTGAACTTTAATTAAATTTTAATAAAGATGTTCAGCTTTTTGGAAATGCAAACTAAGCAGCTGACTAGCTCAGCATTTTGATTCATGTAATTATTCTTCATCTCAAATTCAGTGAAGTGTCCTAAATATTAATAGATAATTAAAATGAGCATGGCTGAGTTACTCCTTCTCTTCTCCTTTTGCTCATCCCAGGGATGTATTCTACATCCTATTCTATTCTTTGACTCCCAAAATAACAAATGACTAACTTGAAAGTAATATTACATTTTCATGGTAAAAGGAATTATTTTGGGTGGTCCAAGAGGGTATAAGTGTTGCACTGGGGAAGAAACTTTTCCTAACTGTGAGGGCTATTATTAGAATAATTAAACTTACTAACTGACTCTGTAGAGATAGATCAAACAAAACCCAGTGTGTGTCATTGTGTGCCCTGAAATACGCATATAATACGGGAATAAAATGTTTTAGAAATCAGATTGGGAACAATGATCATTTGACAATTTCAGTGAAAACCAACCCAAAAGTTAACAACTGATTTACTGAGAACCCGATGCATTGTGAAATCTGCTCAACCCACATCCTGTTCAAGGTACTGTGCGAGATGAAACTTGGAATACAACAAAGATATATGCCTTTAAGAGGTCCCTGGTGTAGCAATATTAATAGGATTTTTGTTGTGCTACTTCTGGTTTAATTTGTTCTGGACTTTATTAAACTCCTTTAAAACATAAGCTTTATTAATCTCCATTTATAACAGACACCCGAGCATATGCCAGGCTATTCCTGGAAGACTGAAAGGCAGGGTTAGTAGAAAAAGTAATTTATTAAACAAGAGGTGATCACGGTTTTTTGTTTTTTTTTTTTATGGTTAGCTGTGAAGGAGTATCAGAATGAATCTTCTTTTAGAAAGTCATACGTTAATGTCATTATTTGTGAGGATTTTAAGGTAATTCACTCTCAGTTATGTAGTCTTGCTTCTTGAAATCTGGTTTAAAAAAAAAGAAAATTTTTCCCTTTTATTAACATTTTTGTATTTTTAAACAAGGGATTTAGGCCCACCAAGAACTTTCAGGAGTCTGTGAAATTGTTCAAGGAGGTAAACAGGGAGACGGGATCTAATCCTGCTGTCTTTTGCACTTGAGATCCTGCATCTAAGGCCTCTGGTTGCAGGGTAGCATCTTTGCATTGATACATCAAGAGGTCTTCCATGACCTTAAGAATGACAAGGTTTCTGAGGTACTGAATACAAACGTGTAGTGGATTTTGAAGCCTCATGATGCCTATCACTTGCAGCATGTGCTAAAGCATCTGAAGTGGAAATTACATCATGCTTTAATGAGATTACATTCTACCTCACCACTAACAATTGCACTGGGGGAAAGCAAAGAGTGGGGCTAGTTGCTAGAAATTGAGTATTTTCTGCATTTTTTAAAAAATTGTGTTTTCTGATAAACAGGCAGCAGTAATATCCTAAGAGCCTGCATAATGAAACCATACATAGTTTGGTTGCATTTTTATCTCCATCTGATTTAGGCTGTGTACCATATGTGAGATTCGGAAAGAAAAATTCCCCTTTCTTCATGAGAAGCCTTGACATGTGGCACTCATTTAGACAAAGAATTCATCCAGAGACATGGAGAGGTCTTTTTGATTTTTCATTTCACATTATGAAATATGCCATTTTTGTTAAGCAATTTCATGTTCGGAGAATCTCCTTCTTATTTGTCTAACTTAGCCTTTTCCAAAATGAAGACATCTTTCTTCAGCGTACGTGAAGAAAGGAGACATTCATGTCTGAATGAGGTGTAAGGAACATGGGACAAATGTATTTTACTCACTGAAGAAATTAAAAAAAAATCATATTCCATTCTGCAAAAATGACCCACCCTATCAGGTATTAAGTGTGAAATTATTTTTCCTCTCTCCCATTTTTTTCACCTCCGCCCCCTGAAACTTCTAGTTCCAGACCATTAAAAGAACGGTTCACGCTTCGCGGAAATCCAGAGGAAAAAAAGAAAAGGAAAAAAAGGAAATGTTAGGGAGGTCACCAACATAACCCTTTTATCCACACAAATGTGAAAAAAAAAGTTCTGCTATGTAACCGAGTCTTTTTTGTCACTCCTTCTTCAAAATGAATTGTGATTTTTTTAAAACTATTTTTTCTAAATTAAAGAAAGACTTTAAAGCAAATGCTTATGAGACTGGTATGGTTGCTCAGCTCATTAAGAGCTATACCAAAAATAACAGAGGACAACCTCATCACAGAGTAGCAAAATCCAATTGAAACTGTTACTCTTGGCATTTTGCTTAATCTCTTATGCATACATGTGATGTCAAAGTTTCTGGATTTGAGAAAAAATAGTGGTTTTTTTTTTTTTTACCTTTTTGGGAACAGCCTCTATGTTCTAACATGCATGTTTATGCATCGTGTTCTTAAGTCTTTCCGATGTAATTTTAGGAACAAGCACTGCATGTGGGTTACTAATTGCAAAAGCACGAAACTGGATTTCGCAACGTTATGTGTTGAGGAAAAGACTGTCCTGCAGATAAAAAACCTCTGCCACTTTTTGTTTTCCCAGCTGAGAGCCCACGACTTGCAGCCTCCCTTGCTTGGGTACCAGCAGGTCTCCTGATGTGGGAGGAGAGTTGGGGCCATTGTGGGTCCCCGGGGGGCACCTGGAGCTGGGGCTGTGGGCGCGCAGGCTTCAATCCCACCCAGGTGGTTTGGATTCGACTGACAGGTGTTATCTGCTTCCTGGCCGGCAGCTTCACAGCCCTTACAGACGCTCAAACAGAAATGTGGCTTTTTAAGGCAGAATTTCTCAGCGGTGAGGCTCGCTCCTGCCGCGGTCTGCCCGCTCGTTCCTTCTGCGCTGGAGCAGGAGCCGCTGTTGTGCAGCGCGGTGAGCGCTGGCGCAGCACCGCCACTGGGAAAGGGAGATGGCTTTGGCCTCTTGTTCCTCTGCTTGCTCCGTCTTCGGGACCTGCGAGTGGGGGAAGTTCAGTGTGCTGCTGGGTTCTGTGTACAGTCACATAGTCACGCTGTGACAGCAATCCTGGAAGCTAACGCTATGACAATCTTACTGCTTATAAAAAAGAAAAGAAGGACATAGCAGAAAAAAAAGACCGTGTACAGTTGTGCTTGAGCACTAAGAGTTCTGAAGTTGATAGTGTTATTAAATCCTATAGTAACCATCCTGGAGAAGACGCTTTGCCCACAGAGGAAATCAGATATCTGCTTCCTCACCAGACAGATGGGAGTTAGGCACCAAGAACCCTGGCTTGGTCCAGAGTGAATAGTCTTGAGATCTTGCAAAACTGTGCTACGTGCATGGTTCTGGCTGTGGCTGCTTATTCCCCCGAGGTTCTCGTAGTTGTCAGCAGTGCTGGGCCAGCTCTGCGCTGCACATTTCTGGCGCTGGGGAGACAAGTGTGGCTGCAAACCCCAGGGAGAGCTCCAGTCTCAGCAGCCTTGCATGCCTCTCTCGCATCGAAACAGCCGAGACGCAAAGCTTTTGGCCTCTTTGCCTTCCGGATCGTGTTAATAGACCCACACATCACCATACTGGGATGTGCTGTAGACATGCATAAGTCCGAGTGTATGCTGTCCTTAGCCTGGGGCATGTTTTTCTTTTTTGGCTTTAGAGCACTTTTTTTTTTTTTTCCCTCTGTGTGTAAGGCAGAATGTGATCCTAAACTAAGAATAGACCTTTCAGTGATCAGGCCTAAGGACGTGTGAGTTTAGCTTTCTGTTATAATAACGAGTTGTCACAGACAAGCTTTATAGGAATGTAGTATTGTCTGAAGACTACTAAATGATTAGGTTTCATGAGGTTGGTTGTTTATGCGTACCCAGCAAACACTACGTAATCTACAGATTCTTCTTAAAAGAAGATTATGTTTTTGAATACTACTTTGATCTTAACGTAGCAGCTTCACTACCAAGCCTTACATGAGACACAGTATATGATGATCTTATATGTAAAATATATGATAAGGACTTGTCTTATTTTCTATCTTAAAGAGGATTATATGAACTGGACCTTCTCTTGTAGTTTCTCATACAGGCTTTAGAAATTGCGTAAGTGATAGAAATAATCTTTATCTAGTATTTTGTTTTAAAAACTCAGGCTATGTCTGAGACAAATGAAGATGTAATCTTCCCAGTCTTCTACCACTGAGCTACTTTTTAGACCCATGTTTTTGGGAAGCTGGGAATCAAGCAACAAGAAAAATTCAGATAAACTGAAATAACACCTAAAAATTGCAGTTTACCATCTCAGAGCAATGAGAACTTTAACTTAGACATGGCCTTAATATAAAGAGAAATCATCCCTGGGATCTGCTGGTAATGACAGAGTCTGAGCAAACATGGTAAAGAATTGCCATGAGGAATTGTTTATTGCTTTTGTCAATCTGTACAAATGCAATCTATGCAAATACAACCTGTACATGTGCTTGGTGAAGGTAGTACAAAGGCCCAAGCTCTGCCCCATACTTATGCTTGGGTAGGACTAGTCATGTATAGTTCCTTGGGAATTCTCACCTGCTTAGATAACTTGTAGGTTTAAGGGCTAATGTGAAATTCTGCATAGTTTGAAAAGAATGGGCTTCCCCTGAATTTACACTGCAGCGTTAGTGGAAGATGACTTAGACCTGGATGATCCAACCCTGGAAGGATGGACTGAAGTTTTAGGACCTCTCTTCTGCATCTCCATCCCCTGCAACAACATTCATAAAATCCATGCTTGCTATAGAAGACTGAGCCAGGGCAGGAGAGGGTTGGGATGGAGGGGAGGAGGGATGCTGCCCAGCCCAGGGGGCCACCAGCAGAGGAGGGGACTTGGACGCTTCTGTGAGCTCTTTCTTCTTCCCCTCCAGCTCTCTGGGCCAGACTATCGGCTGGTGCAGGGAGAGAAGCTTGTGCTGGGTCAGTGTCTGCTGAAGGAGAAGCTGGTCCCTGAGTCTCCTGGGCTGTGGGCCAGATTTGGGCCAGGGCTCACTGAATCTATAAGCAGCACAGCCCTGCTGATGTCCTCAGTCCTGTACAGGTGCAGCTGATCAGACCCAGCACACGCGTACTTTTAGTTGGTAGAATATAGACCAAATGTCCAGATTAGTGGATTTGGCATGAAGCAGCTTGAGAGGGAAGGCACTACAGGTATGTTGGTGGTATGTCTTAGGGCTATTGAATGGATGATTTCTATCTGTTGCGCTCATGATCTAGATTTGGCTTTGCAGGACCAAACAGCCAATCACCCATCACCTTCTTCCCCAGGTCCGTCAGAGGTGGGGCTGGAGGACTAATTTCTCTCCTGAGGTGATAAGCTCTTTGCTGGTGTCATCTTTGCCCTCCTTCAGCCCGTCTCCATCAGGTGCACATGACAGTGTGCACATGTGCCGGCGTGACCGTGCATGTTGAGTCCTGATCTCATAGGTCTGCTTGCATCAAACTGCTAGTGCACCCAGCATCTCACCTGGGCACATGGCAAGTGCACATGATGCCGTATATCCGGACATGTGTCTGTCAAGCAGCAGGGAGAGCGTGGCATGTTGACAGTAAAATACATATGTTCCTCCCCCGTACTAATTACTGCACAGCTTATATGGACTCTACATGTCCCTTTTTGTGCACCAGTAACTGTAATTTCTCAGCTGGTTTGTCATGGCCAAGAATTCAGTGCACCGATGGGAGCCCTGGCAGGTCTTCCAGGGGATTTATCTGATAAACAGCATTTGCTCAGACATATGACCGTGACTGAACTGTCTGCACTTCCAGCCTTTGCAAAAGCAGAGCAAGGCAATACAAGAAGACCTCTTGTTTGTTTGTTAATTTCTTCTTCCAGTCCTGGACAGAAAGAGACAAAAAAGTTTAATTTTTTGCTTTGTGAGGAAACCCGCAGCCCATTTGTTTCTTCTCTATAAAGACAGAAAGCTTAGAACTGGGTTTGGTTAGACCTTTGGATCAAGATTCATATTGTTTCTTAGTTTATTTACCAGGTCTTACTTTAGAAGCAGCAAAATTACACTGCCATTCTGGTGATGTATTCAGTAGATATTTGCAGGAAAAATTGTGTGTTTAAATGAAGTGAAGGTTGTGACACAGGCTGAAAAAGTCAGGAAATCCACACTTAAGGCTGACACTAATGCTCATGTGGAAAATAAAAGGCACAGTGACTTGAGTTCAGCAGGGGGTGCCAACCATAACTCTGAATTTCCAGGCTTTGTGTCAGGTTCTGTCAACATAATGTTATTTAAATGGAGTTTTATGCCTGTGAATTCACTTGTGTTTTAATGGTAGGATTATTTTAAGAGGAATAATAATAGAAAAAAAGTCTAGTTAGGAAAGGTTGCTTGTAAAATGTCTATTCTTATATATGACAGGCCAGAATGGATGATCTTGTACCAAAGCCATACGTAGGCACCGTGCTAGAACTGGCTTCAGTTCCTGGTGTTGACACACATTTCCTGAGTGATCTTAGTCATTTCATTCACCTACACCCCAGTTTCCCAGTCTGCGAAATATAAGGAAGAGCATTGACCTCCTTCCTAATGTGCCAAGTACATCTGTGGCTGCTGAGGGACCCCTGACTTGGGCAGGGCTCCCACCTGCAGGTCACCAGCCAGTGCCGGCCACAGCACGTCATTCATCACTCATGCCATCAGCCTGCAGGTCGCAGTGCACTGGTGGACCCAACACTTGTGTGGAGTCTGAGGAGAGGGCTGGAGGCAGCCAGCGCAGGCACGCTGACACAGCTAGCGCAGGCACCCTGACACAGCTGAAGGGTTTCTCTCTCTCCAGCTGTGCTTACAGAGGGCCTCCTCTCTTCCTTTCCTTTTCCTTTCCATTTCATGGTCTCTTCTACACTTCTTCCAAGACTTGTGCCTTTCAGAAGCCATGAGGCATGGAGAAAGTCATAATATTTCTCCCAATTTCAGATGGAATGACAGAGATCGAAGTTTTCTCAGTTTGTAGTAGAAATCCCTGTGTATCTCTGTAATTTCAACTTCCATAAGAATTTAGAGTGGAGGAATTAACTTATTTGATGATATCAGCTAAGAAATTACCCAAGTAGTTTTGCTTGTGTTGGAGCTCCATCACTCTTTTCCAACACCAAGGAAATTTGATACGGGAAAAAGGTGCTGATCTGACCACAGTGTTTTCTAGGCAGATCCATCACAACAGGCAACAGTCGATTAGACACCTTTGAAAATAAATCCCTCTATGATCTATTCGGAATTGAATGAATGGAAAGACTCTTGCTGCCCGTGAAAGAGAGATCAGAGAAGGCACCAGGCAGGGAAGGTAGAATGGTCTTGACACCACAGTGCAAGTAAAAGAATGAAAATGATGCAGCGGAGCTGCTGCTTCCCACTGTGCATGCCAGGGCTGCTATAAGGAAAACACCTGTAAGGATAATGTAACAATGACTCCCGCAGGAAAAGAAGGATGGCAAATACTATTTGTTAAGCTGTTGCTTTGGAGGTTTTCACCGGCGTTTACAGAATGGTTATGAATAAACCAGCCAAAATTCAAATATTCAGCAAAACTGACTTTTCTAACAGTGAGAAGCAGCTGTCCAAATGCAAGTAGTAACACTCCTCCTCTTTATAGCTTGGCAAAGCTTCTACTCGTCAATAAGCTGAGCAAACAAGCTCCTCTTTATGTACTATGTAGCTGCATCAGGACTTTCCCCCAGGAATTTCTTTGGGGTGATTTTCTTCTCCAAAGCATGCTAAAATTGAGAGGGAAGAGGATATAGGAAGGCAGAGACCAACTGTGAAAAACAAGAACTGGAGGAATTGGTGGAACAGCCTATGAAGGGAATTAGATTTGGGAATAAGTAAACAGTGGGAAAAGTAAATCTGGTTCCTCCATGCTGCATCTCTGTTGCCTCAACGTGCATTCACCTGAAAGATATTTTTGCCTAAGCAACCATTTGCTTTCTCCCTTATGAAATGCACCTGGGAAACTCATGGTTCCTGGGGAGGGAGTATAAAAATGAGTTATGGTCTCACACTAAGACTTGAAATGGGGGAGGGGGAGGGCTCTGTTTTCAAGGACAATGTAGGATATGATATTGAGTAATGAGGTAGGGAAAGCTCTGTAATGAGAACGAGCTGTCAAGGAAGCACAGAACTCAGGGTAATCATTATATGAAGATGGAGCAATCAGAAAGCTGTTGGACTGAGATGCTGTTACAGCTCTCACTAGAATTTCAAGCTATGGGGAAATAAGAATATGTTAGGAGGGAGCAGTACTATGTCAAGTCAACAAGAATTATAGGGAGAGAAATATAAGTTATAGATTCCATCCTTTCAGCTATTAGATTCACATGAATGTGATACTAAGTCCTCTAAGCTCAACTAAATATAAGGAGATTTGGTTTATATTGAAGACCTAAGTTGGCTTTTGTTGGCATAAATCTTTGATGGAGTAGCAAACATCTTGTTGAACCCTGCTCTACATAATAGTCTTTAACAAAACCTTACAGAGCTTTTTATTTGCTTTACCTTAACTGCTGAATTTGCTTTACCTAAAGTGACACCCCAAGAGACTAGTGACAAGATAAGTTCTCTGTAATTTCCATGGCTAAAGTGCTTCAAGTCAGAAGTCTGTGCCTCTTTTGTGAGGTTGCACAACTCCCACTGACTTTGATGACAATGATATATAAACACACACACACTCTTTAAGTGCATCTGGCTTCTGTGGACTAGATGCGACAAAGTATTTCAATGGTATTGTTTTGATAATATAGAAGTTTGAACTGATTAAGTGGTGGACAGTAATTTTCCTGTTCCTTTCCTCTGGTACATTGCAATAGTGATTCTTAAGCTTTCTGCTAGATGATTGGAATTTTTTAAAGTGTCAGAGGTGTTTTTTGGATTAACCCTATTACTGTCTAAGATTGTAAGGGACCTTTGTGTCTTTTCCAGTCCTCCTTATGTGTTCCTCTGTAGGTCTATCAATACCTATAGAAGTGTATCAGATAGCTTTTGTAACACTGATGCCATCAAGATCCACATGGCCTAAATCAATCTGTGCCTTTATATGTGACATTTTGGTTTAAGCATCCAAAACCTACCAGGTGGTTTTGCACTCGGAAGTCTGCAATCTTCAGCCTTTTCCTTGCTCTCTGGCCCCAGATGGGCTTAGCTCCTGGAGTATGCCAGAGCAAACTTAGTAACACATAAAGTGGTGTGCCTCGCGAGTCTCACTTAATTACATCAAAATGAAGCTCACATGGAGTATGCTGTATATCCTGTCTACTAAGACTTTTTTTGTAGTCTGTAGGAAGGCATTTTCTCTCCCATGAGACAGATGTCCCCTGCCAGACAATGCAAAGCAGCCTCTCACCTTCCCCTCCAGTTGGATAAAGGAAGCAGGAGGGTTGCCAGCTAGAGTAGGGGAGGATAAACATACCACATTATTTTGACCTTAATGATTCAAAATAAAAAAAAAAAGAAAAAAAAAGGATTGTTGCAATATAATTTGGGTTTAATCCCATGGTTTTACAAGAAAGAGTTCATTTCATTGTCAACATATTGAATTCTAAATGCCCATTCAGTCTAAATGTCAGCTATTTTTTCAAGTTAACTGAAGTCCAAAATGAAAAACAAAAAGATGGGAGACCAGCAGCACAAATGCTTTGGTGATAATGAATCTCCTCACCCACTTTTATTCAGGGTGGTAGGGTTTTTTGAAAGGCTGGTACTCAATCTTTTTTCTGTACCTCTTGTTGCTATAGTACTGTAATATTGGTGAGCATTACTCTTCTTTCATTTGAGAGAATAATGCATTTAGGGATGTGAGGTTAGTCTTGTCAAAAGAAATTGAACATGGATGAAGAGAGTTAAATTACATATGCTTATGTTTGCATCCACTTTGTGCCATGTTGACTACAAGGAGGTTGTATGTTTCAGTGAAGAAGAAAAAGGGTTTACATTAATCTTTGAAATATTCTGCATTTTTGGATCTGGAGTTTGGCTTTTCCTGTTCTATCTTGTTACCGAGATAGAAGCAAGACAGAGTATGAACATGGAACTGGACCCAGACATCCTTCAACTTTGGTTTGGGCCAACAGTTAGATCTAAACTTCCTCCAGGTGCATCCTATCTCAAATTAATTTACTTCTTATTTTCCTGAAATAAATCAATTTTTGCCCCAGGCTTTTGGAGTTAACAGGATTTTGTGGCTATTTATTAGCTACAAGTAGAGCATGCTTGTTTGATAATTCATTATTTTGTCCCAGTAAAAATCCCTGTTCCCCACAATAGTATATAAACCAGGCAATCTGTCCCTCTTAAAGTTCGTATTGTGAGGCATTAAAAATATCCGTGTAGCAGCAGAACATGGTAGTGGTATCCAAAAATGGAAGTTTATAGCTCAATAACGCACGTGTATTGGGTGACCAGGTGATTTCTGGTGTTTCTTCATTTCCTCACTAAACACAGTTGTTTTATTGTCATAATTAGCAGTACAAGAAAATGCTGTTGTATGTTTTGGAAGAGTATTAACTCCCTACTAGGATTTAATCTATTTCTGATCAGAATCACAGAGGATGTTCAGTGGGTTATGTTTACTTCAATTGTCCTCAGACAGTCTGATTCAGTCTCCTGCACTGCATTTAATGGGCTTTTTTCTTTTGTCCTCAATATCAGATCCTTAAATTGAACTCTTAAAAGGGAAGGTCTGACAAAGAAAAGGTCAAGGAAAGTTAAAGGAAACCTCTGTGGCTAACCTTTAGTAAAACAAGGATACTGAAAGGGTTAAAATATGAGTATGTGAACAAGGTACACTGATCCAAGCAATGAGGTATTTTATGTGGAATTTCTTGTAACTAATTGTAAGCAGGTGAATATGAACCGCCGGATGCCAACCTGCCAAAATGTGTCATGGCTCTAAAACGTAGCCAGATCCTAATGTGTGGTGTGGTCTGTCTGGTGCTGGTGAGCTGGAGCCTTTCTGAGGTATTGCTCAGAGTGTCTCTGTCAGACCATGGTAGGTGTTGCAGAGACACCCGCAACCGCTGCCTTCCTGTTGGGGCTTGCTGTAGTTGGGGCTGCAGCAGGAATATCCAGGAGTTCTTTCCTTTTCTTTGAGTGCAGCTGCAGTTTGATACCCATAAATGCTTAAATGGCATGAGGATTAATTCCCCATCAGCAGAAATGGTTGTCTTCAGTGGTTTTATTCTGTGCGTGACTTTCTGCTTCAGCAGCACTGCTGTAAGGCAGCTCCTGAAATGCGGAACCAAAGCTGAGTAAGAAAATGCCTTGTCTTCAAGTTCTCCGAGGTAGCCTCACTGTGCCATGCAGACCTCTTCAGAGTACAAAAGACTGTCTGACAAATCAACTGGACTACCTAAAAATACAGTCATAGCATTTGTTTTATTGGTAATAAGTACTTAGAAGTATGAAATGGTTCGTGAGTGCTGAGCTTGCTTGGAGCTGTTGGATTGACTGCCCTTGATGTCATAGCCCTGCCGATAATGTCCAGTAAATCTGTGGGGCTAACTGTTTCCTTACTGTGTATAAATTCCATCTCATGACAGCAATAATACGTTCCAGGCAGTGCATTTCAGGGTGATAATTATACATCTTGGGTGGTTAAAGTTACTCCAACTTTCTTGTGTGAAAAAAAATAATAAAAATTGTAGTGCTGTACTGTTGGCAAAAATGGGAGAATTTCCTGGTTTCCACGAGTTTAAAAAGAGAAAAAGAGTGGTGGGGAAGCTTTTTTTTTTTTTTTTTTTTTTTT
>Ga0065711_1006764_pt1 | contig 17251 bp, 13 predicted proteins | sample Hoacrofraction12_FD_59098 | JGI IMG/M metagenome (GOLD analysis project Ga0065711, IMG submission 59098) | Hoatzin crop microbial communities from Cojedes, Venezuela - Epithelial fraction 12 v2 (version 2) | ecosystem: Host-associated > Birds > Digestive system > Esophagus > Crop | place... | reverse complement strand
AGAAAGGAAGAAATTCTACTTTTTAAGAGATAACACTGGAAAGGGCTTTGCTCAGAGCCTGTCCTTAGCAGTGCTGTACTGCAGAAACTCGGTAATACCGAGGGAGAAGCCATCCGGGGCACGCTCCCGTCACCTGGATGTCCATCCCTGGGCACAGCTGAAGCCCTGCGCCTGGAAATGCCCGATTCTAGCACGGCAGTCCCAACCCCCGCCCCGACAGCAGGTTCCGAGCCATCCCCGACACGAGTTACCTCTGTCAGCGCGGGGCGCAGGGCACGAGGGCCCTTGGAGCCGCGCTGCGGATGCAGGCGAGAGGGTTGGGTCGTGGAGGAGCGGGACAGGGCCGGCCCTCGGGCATCCCGTGCGCGAGGCTGGACGCGTCGGCAGGGTTTGCTCTACTGGAGGCTCCAGCACAAGCGCTGGGTGAGAAGCGGGAACTGGGGAATCCACACCAGCTCTCTCCTCTTCCCCTCCCCCCCTCACTTAATTTAGCATTAAACCATCTTATTTGGATAATGAATTATTATGTGTAACCACCGAGCTATGGGCAGGGAGCAAACGCTTTCAGCCCGACTTTATGAACAAAGCAGATTTACAGGGAAATTGGCTTCGGATCGTTCTCAGCGCATCGGTTTTGAAAAAGAGGAAAAAAAGCAATGTTTAAGCAACAGCAAATCAAAAGGGATTTAGGTATCTGCAGGACTGAAATGAAGCCAACACATTAAAACTAACCACAAAAATGATCGTAACTAGACTTCTGCAAATCTTTTTCGTCCTAGATACAAAAACCAGCACAGCTTCATTGAGAAATTCGGCACACGAAAGGGGAAAGAGGAGAGCCACGGACAAAACACACGAGCGCTTCTTTCACCCAGATATCAGGGTAAGAAGCACAGCAGCAGAATTGCAAGCTGGCAAAGGAGAATCTATAAGGAGAGCAATACACCAGGCTCAATATATTAAGTAAATATACTTCAGTTCTGTACTGTGAGCTTGATTCCAGACTGGCTTTTCTTTTTCCATCCTGCATTTTAGCAGGAGCTTTAAAACTTGAGCTCAGATGTTAAGTTCTGGATCCATTGTAAAAAGACAAAATAAAAGCTATAAAGTCTGTCAAGAAATAAAAGGGATTTTTTTTCTTTTTTTGCAAAGTCGTGTTAGCACAGCCACATTTAAATACTAATTTCTTTGACCTTGGCTTCAGGAAGAACTGCTGGGACCCAATATTTTTACCAAATATTCTCTATTTAAAAAGAAAGTTCCTTAGGCATTTCCAAAAATGTTGAGCACCAAGCCAGGGGTCTTTATCACATCCAGATTTTATCAGGTAGTGGCTCCACACTTTCCAGAAAAACACAACACAAAACCCACCCTCTAAGTATAAAATATCCGTTACGCGCCAAAGTCACTCGCTCCTTCTGAAAGAGCAGCCTCGGCAACATCAAGTGCCTTTCCGAGAACAATTCAAATATTGAGTTCACAAGATGAAATGAACTGGGCAACAGATAAATGGAAGGAAAGCAAGTTTAGAAGACGAATTTTTGGCTCTGCTGAAAGTGCTATAACATGGAAAACCAGAAGGAAAGTTTTGTTAATGTGTACTTTCACGATACTTTATTTCATTCCAGAATGTAAAAAGTAGCAGAAATATTTCTGATGAGGCTTATCAAATAACCAAAGGCTTCAAGAGAAAAAAGCATATTTTCCCCCATTGTTTCAAATACAAGAGAAATCCACTGAGCCTATTTATTTTATTAAATTTTTATCTCTTGAAAATATTAAAGCCTTAAAAATAATTGTTGTCCTCATCTTTACAAAACCACTTTTTTTAACACTTAGCGGCTCTCTGCGAAATTAAACACTTGCAGTTCAAAGGCGAAGCTGCTCAGAAGCTTGGGTCTGGTCCACAGAGCCGATGCGCAGGCAGCCACCAGGCGCCTTTAATCAGCAATAATGAGATTCGAGGTAGGAACCCCCCCCGTGAGTGCCTCACTATAAAAATGTGGGGAATGTATCAGCTTATGCTAATATTGAAGCATCACCTATGAGAGCTTTTTAATCTCTGCAGGTTTGCAGCCAGTAGCTCCCGGGTGCTGACAACCCCGAGCAGCGCCGTCGGCAGCAGCATCCCGCATCCCAGAGAAGGAACCAGGTGACACATCTCGGCCAGGATCTGACCATCAGTGGAAGGGCAGGCACGGAGCAAACCAGAGTTTGCACAAGTTTGAGTTGTGTGTGGACACCAAAACCATATCTGTACCCATTTTGAGTCCAAAGCTACATTTTTAAAAACAAGTTAAGCAAAATATGCGGTGTAGTTATGGCAGACCACAGACTACGAGGGGAGCGTAAAAGATTACTTCTCTCTAGTAGCTTGTTTTCCAACGTAATAACCCTCTGCTTAAGCACAGGAGGCAGATGGCATGAATTACACCTCCCCCCCCCAATAAAACAAAAATATAAAAGTTTTATATGCCTGAGATTTGCGGAGCAGGGAGGTTCCCAGCGCAGAGCCTGGCGGATGCCAGGACAGCTGCTCAGGGCAGATGGGTCCTTTGACAGCTTGATAATACTGACTTGCTGGTGCAACTAAGCCCCGGTAAGGCCAGCCAACATGGGGCCATCTGTTTTCTGGAGAGGAAAGGCTCTTGGAACAGCAGGTAGCCAGTGCTTTGGTTGAGAATTAAACCAACAGCAAGATCATCAGTATTTACAACCTTTCCTTGTGCAACCACGTAGGCAGAGCCGGCAGCGTGACTGCCGCGTCAGACTGCTCCCGCAGCCCTGCGCTCGGTTTCAAGACGCGGCTTGGGATTTCCGTGCTGCGGTTTGTACCGCCGAAGGCTCTTCAGAGGACGCTTTCTGCTTATGTCAGTTTGTTAGCAGCAGGCAAGGTGATGGTTCGTGTCAAACTTCCACAGTCTTGAATGAATGCCAAGAGCTGGAGTTCAAGACTGAAAATAATCATACGGTCAGAAAGGTGTGATAACGCATGGACTGCACGCAGCGCAGAGCCCGTCAGAAACCTCTCTGTAAGATGGAACGCTCCCATTCACCTGTTCCCACAACGACACCCAACACCTTCTCTGGGGAGAACCCCCAGTGCCCAGCATCGAAAGGGAAGCTCGACTGGAACTCTGGCACGGCAGCTGGAGAACGGAGAAACTCCGAATTGCTGCACCACAGTGACCACTCAGGTGTGATTTCTTTAATTGTTTTTATATTCTGATCATAAATTCCTCAAGCGCAGGAAGGAACCGGACAGAGCCTCATAAAAGGGCACAGAAAATGTCAAGTCCTCTAAAATATTTAAGCATTCATACTTAGAAGTATGATGGCTTCTATAACACCTAGAGAGGAGGAGGATGGGTTTGAATTTTCTAATCTAGGACACTGCCAAGTACATATCACCGCTTCTGACAGTCTAAATGCTGCTTTTCCCTCCAGATCACAAATAATCCTTCCCGTTTCACACTGCTCCTATAGAATGTCCAAGAACAGAATGGTTTCACGTGTTTTAGCCCAGTAGATCCATTAGCTGGAGACAGGGAATGAACTGGACAACTCCAAAAACACTCTGCAAAAGGCTAATGAGACAAACCATCAGTAATGCATCACACTGGTGTGGTGGGCTGGAGAGGACCTTGGGGTCACCAGAGAGCTATTGTCACAGGAATTACAGTTACCGCGGAAACCTGGTTCTAAATTTTCAGAGTAATCAATGATTTTTTGAGTGCCCTGAATAAGACTTCCCGAATACAACATGATTCCAGAAAATGCCAAGCAAGTGAACCATCGGAGAAGTCAATCTCCTTCACAGCACATCAGGCTCCGACAACTTCCGATTTCTACCAAGCTCTCCGTCCCAGGAGGACGCTGAAGATCTGCGTGGAGCTTCAGCATCCAGGTGCTGCTTACGGAACGGAAAGCACCCAAGTTAGACTGAGATGCTGGTATAGAGCAAGTTGAGCCTGCTTCAGCCACAGCAGAGTCCTCTTCCCAGCGGATTTTAGACCGAATTCATGCTGACAATGGGCAGAGGACATGGGCACGCGAGGGAAGGAAAAACTGACCAATAAACCTCTTCAGTCCTCGAAGGAAGGCCAGAAAATATAGTGAGTTACTGCTATTCACGTTATCAGAGAAAAGAATTTACTTTTAGATGTAGACGCCAAGTAGACAAATAAACGGTTCACAATATTTCTGCAAAAACTAAACTCAGCCTCTTGAAAGCCCAAGCCCCTCGCTAGAGCTCATTTTATTCTCAATATAACAAACCCAGCGCTGCGGGAGACAAACCTACTTCTGCCATTTCAGGAACATACTGACATGTCTAACAAAAACGTGCTCTTCCACTGGCATGCGAGACGGGGAAGGCTTGCCCGGCCAGGCAAAGGCCCTGTCAGAGGCAGGGACCAAACCCTGCCGCAGCAGCAGTGCCGGGAAGGCGAGTCTGCAGCAGGGAACCGACCCCTCTGCGGAGTCCCTTACTGAGCTCCCTGCTAGCAGGACAGGTGTTTGGAGAAACTCAGCCGCACCGACAGCTGAAGAAATGTTTTCCAAAACATAAAAGAATTAAAAAAGAGAGTGGGTTTCATCGGGGTGCTAGCACTCCTCCTGTTCCTGCCTTGCAGTCATCGAAAGCAATAAATCTTTACCCATGCAATGTATTTTCCAAAGGAAAACCATCATTTCTTAACCCAAGCTACAACTGTCAGGTCGACAAACCCACACAAGAATTACCAAAGATGATTCTAAAGATTTTATGTTAGCCAAAGGTAAATCTTAGCTAAATCCTGGAAAATTTCTCTAAGTCACTAAAACAAGATAAGAGAATTAAGCCAATTTTTCCTGATAATGTATTTTTTATAATTTATTTTGTATAAGGAAACTATTCTTCCTGTTGCCACTTCCCTTCTGCAGGGTCAAGTACCTGATGCGTAAAAAGCTGGCAGCTAACTGCGGGTTAGGGCTTCCCCCCCCAGACCCCAGCAGAATTATACTCGAAATTCATTACGAACAGAAATCCTGTATAAAAACCGAGCTCAAGCACTGAAAGAAATGTTAGGGAAGAGTCTGCTAGGAATAAAGTCCGGTCCTTTGTCAGGCTCCAGCCGCCGCTAACAATGGTGTCAGCCACCGGCACGGCGGCATCAGCACCGAACACGGGTTAGCATCACACAGCATCACACAGCGACTGCGAAGCAGTTTGCTTCCAGCCCACCCTGCCGAAGCAGCGCCCAGCTCCTTCTGATCTCCTCTAGCCTACCAGAAACCGCCCGCACCGATGGAAACTTCCAGCTAAAGAGCACTCCTCACCGGCCCGGCTGCCGGCGCTGCTGACACCCGCTGTCAGCCAGTGGCTAATTTTCATCGCGTTCACAAAGCTGAAGTGACAGATTAATTTGGTATCAGCGGCTGTAACACCCCGCCTTTGTGCGGAGGCTTTCTGCCTGTCGAAACGGTTGTTTCCTTGGGGTGAGGTCGGTTTGTGAGCAGCACAGCACCACACGCCAGTCTCGGCTCCTCTTTCTTTGGCCCAGAACACCAAGAGTCTGAATCCCCATCACCTCCTCTCGATTGTCGCTGACGCCAGAGAAGACGCTGCTGTTCTAACTCTCATGTAAATCTATTCATCTCAGCAGTTAATCAAGGTTTCTGCAAGGGAAAGGTAAACAGCTTTAAAAGAAAGGAGCAATTTTACAGCAACTAAAATCAGCGCAGTTTTGTAAAGAGAGAGCATCTTTAGGACAAACTGAAGTGTTTTTAACCTCTTGCATGATACCTGGGCCTGAGCTGGAAAGTCTGTTTCTTCTCATCAGTGGAAAAAATTCAAATTAAAAATATTGAATTGATTTTAATCAAACTGGGCTCTCCTACCCGATAATCTGTGTTCCAGACCATGCTCATAATTGAGCAGAGGATTTTCTCCCAAACACGCAAAATCAAATCATGTTGACTCTCCTCTGTCTTTCTTTACTGACAACATCAAAAATGTGTAAAACGCTTGCCCTCACCCTTGCACAACGGATTGAAAACGTGTATTTACAGAGCGTTCCCTTCCACCCATCCCACAAACACCTCGGCATTCCTGCTATCAACCAAACCCACGCAGCAGGCAGCACGCGGCGCTCAACCTTAAACACCACCATTTAGATACTGGCGAACTTCACAATCTTTCACTTCAGCGTGTTTGCAGGAAGCTTTGTTTGCCACAACATGAACTGTTGCAAAGAGCAATAATACAGAAAAAAAATCTGTGAGCTCTTCCCTTTGTACCAAACGCCTTTGGCCTCCCCAGACTGCCCGCAGTTCTGGTTCGGTTTTATTCGGACGCGCGAGTTCTGTCGCTGGGGGCACTCGGGGGTACCGCACTCACCCAAAGCCTTACGCCATCCCAGTGAAACCAGTATTGACGGCTGAAGCTTTGAACACCAGGACACAGCGAGAAGTGCACTTTCCTTTCCAAACACAGGCTTTTCTGAACGCCGAAAGCAGGGCTAAGATGAGCGGTCGCCCCGAGGCTGGGCATGCCACTGCCCCAAGCGCAGCTCGGGCCTCTCCTCTCTCCGTGCCGAGGGGCGAGCAGCCCCCGCTCCCCCCGTGCAGCGCAACGCTGCTGCTCCCCCCCCGGCTCCCCGGCCTGCTTAGACCATGAACTCTCTGGACCAGGATCCGTTTGCTCACCGCGTTAAGCCCAGCAAAGCCGTAGTCCCAGCCAGACCCCCGTGTGCCACCGCAAGGTGCACTTTGTACGGCTGCACTTCCCCACGCAAATCTTGCTTAATACAGAAGCCTGGGCAAACTCTGCACCTTACACCAGACGTGCTTCTCTCTCAGTTTGTTTGGAAAGGTTGATGGCACAGATTTCCCCTCCTTTTTTTTTACATATATTTATATATACGTACAAACATATACTTTCCACATTTTTACATATATGCCTATATAAATATATGTATATACATAAATTTCCCCCAATTTTTAACACATGTATGTATAAATCCTACATGCACACTCTCACTCCTGTCTTACACACAGATGATACATGTACGTATGACACTAAGTCCAATGACCAAACCTCTCCGCTTCCGCAATCAGACAAAGCGCTGCCATCTCAGCTAACGTAACGAAAGGCACAGACAGAGCAAAACGACGACACGTGAGGCACGGGAAAGAGAAAGCCGAGGAACGCAGTCTTCCTCCAGACGCCTTCGTGCCAAGCCAGAGCGCCCTGTGCGGAGGAGGGACAGGGTGACTGGCCTGAGCAGAGCCTACAGCCTGGTCTGAGATCCATTCTGGTGGGCTACTGCTTGGTCAGCGGCGTGGCAGCGCCCATGCAGCTGGCTCCAAGGCACGCCAGTCTAAGAACCCAGAACTAAAGAAAACTGATCCAGTGCACACTCATAATTAAAATCGGCTGACAGGTCTCAGAGTGCAATGGAAAATACAAAATTATCCCCAGGCAAGTGATTTTCTGCTGGAATTCTGCAGGGATTGCTTTTTACTGTTCTTTTAACTCCCCCTTCCCTTCAGCAATCCTGGAAGAAAACCAGCAACTGCGGCCGCAGACAGGCCAGGGTTAGCGGAACAGAAAGCATGGAAGAGAGCAGGCCACTGACACACACTGATCTGAACTGTGTGGGTAAAGCAGACAGAAAACTCTGAGTGCGTTTTAACACAGACAAGAAGAATCACTTCTGTCAGCTAGGGCGTGCTGCAGAACGGAGCGCAGTGCTTGGAACAAAGGATGGGTCTCGGTCACCATCGGTGGTGACATCTGAGCCGCGTTTACAACCCATGGTGTTTAGATCATGGCACTCCCCCGCTGCGGGGAAGACCGGACACAGGAGGTGACACGCGCCGTGTGAGAGCCGCAAGAGGAGGAGAGTAACAGCCACTAGTGCTTCAGAACCCAGCTACAGCCAGGTCTTCTCCAGTGAAATACAGCTTTGAAGTACGTCCAGCAAGAGTCCTCAATCCGTTGGACTGATCAGTTGAGGCACCTTCTAGAGGCTTAAGGACCGTGAAGCAATGTGGTTGTAAAAGATGGAAAAGGAGAAGTCCTTTCCTGGCTGAGAATCCTCCCCTTTGATGTCCACCCTCACTCCTCCGAGAGCTCCTCAGGTCCCTTTCTCTGGGGTATGGGCTCCAACACGCGAAGGGACACTGTGGCCACATCCACAGCTTCTGTGAGCTGCATCCCTCACCCTGTAAGCAAGAGCTTTGGCAAACCAACAACAAGAGCAACGCGCTGCCCTCATCACTTCAGAGCACCTTCTCCTCCTGCCAAGCAGCACAAGAGAGCCCCATGATCCAAATTTCACACGCTTGCTCCTGCAAGGGACTGCCCCCCCCACTGCGCTGCTAGAGGATTTCTCCAGCTGTTTCCTGCGCTCTGCTGACCCACAGCTCTTCTCAGCTGGCAGGCACAGGGCTCTAGCAGGAGATGCCCATCAGCGAGGGCGAGACAGCCGCAGCCAGAGAACAGCGAGGAGAACACCCAGGTGAACTCCAGCTCACGGACACGTCTACTCACTGCTTTGCAGGCAGACACGAACTCGCTGTGGCCGCTACATCAGCACCTCAGCTGGCTTTCCCATAATTTCTGCTGGGAATTCAGTTACCTAAATAACTGCATTGTTTAAAAAAAAAAAATCTAGCTGAGATGTTAGGACTCAAACATCCGTTAACTCGACTACATTTAATTCACTGTCTTAACGAGCAGAGTCGCTACTCCAAAATTTTATAGCTCATAGAAGCATCGTGTTACTTTTATGCTATATAAATACTCATTTGTGACCACAACCTGAAAGCAAGAAAACTCCTACCAGGAATAATTTGTCAAAGATGCAGCTTCAGGCAGATTTCCATCGGCGAAGCGAAAAGATGTGACCTCAGGCAGTATGTTCCCAACCGCGAAGCCTTTCTGCCTAAGAACAGGGACAGCGTAACTTCTCCGAAGCAGCTGCCAGAACACAGCTTCTAACGGCATCACCTCGAAACTTTCTGCCTCAGCTATTTTTTGGGGAAGATTTCCAAAAATTCGCAACAGATGATGTGTCAGGCATTGAAGTTCCCAGTTCAAAGAGTTTGGGAAAACAATAAAACCTGAAACCGAGCACCTGAATGAGGAGGTTTAGGCATCCTCAGAACAGATGTCATCACCAGCCTCCTCCTCCTCGTTCCTACACACTAACACAGAATGGCATCGAGTTTTACATTATTTTATTACTCCAGTATTTAAATATCATTACCTACTACGCTACACATAACCAAGGGGAGCTGTGCAAGCTTACCCTTGCTAAAACCTCGTAACGGGGGTTTTAGGACTGATATGGGGGTGGCTGGAAATGAGTTTGTATGTTCCAAGAGGACAGCAAGCGAGACCCCCCTCACCCGAGGGAGCTGCTCCCCCCAGCCCAGGCGGAGCAGAGCTCTGAAGTCCCATTACAGGGTCACCCAGCGATGTGAACTTTCAGGCTCAAGATTTTACTGCTGGCTCCACTTTCTTTTCACAGCCATCACCTTCTGACAGGCAGGACAGGGAAACCCGACGCTTGCCATGAGGCACACGGTGACTTGCAGCTAATCCCGTTTAACGAGGAATTCCCAAAGTGCCTCTCAAGCAAGGGATCAGCTAATCCCATTCACTGACAGGATTTCTTTACTTACTCTTAGAAAATGGAAAGTGGCTGAAACCAAGAGTATTTCCTTTTATTTTGATTTACAGATATTGCTTTGAAGCGGGAAACCATGACATTTGGATATTTGGAAAATTAAACATGAGCTGTTCCTGTACATTATCGTTAAACCAGTAACTTCCATTAGATGTTGGGAGAAAAGGGGGCCTTTAGATCAGCTCTCCCATTTAACCAGCTGTGCTGAGTCATCATCTGAAGCAGTAAAAAAATGCTAATATTGTCTTAAGTGAAGATTAAACAGCATGTTGAACCGCCATTCTGCTACAGACAGTGATTAGATAAAAATGAATTCTTTTTAAAGATAAAAATGTCATTGTTAAATCAGTGGAAGAAATTGAAAATCAATAGTTTACACCCTTACAATATGCTTTCTTGAAATGAAGAACATGTGTCCCCCCCGAGCTACACTGGATGAGTGACAAATAGGCTGGGAACTTTGTAGTAACGTCCAAGCAAAAGGAACAGCAAAGCAGGGCAGTCTGAACACTGAACATACAGGATCTGAGGCGTAATCAACGGGTTCGCGGCTCTTCCCAACATTAGAGGCTCGTTAAGGCTCCAAGGACTATCAGCCATCTGAAGATGATGTCACCTGGGCTCATAACGCGCCAGACACGGACCAACTCCAGCTACTTCACAGGATTCCCAAAATGGAGTGCGCTGCTTTACAAGGCGTGTATCTCCTGAGCCTTCAGGAATAGCTGCCTTTGAAACCACACTATATTTAGGTAGAAGCAAAACCAGAGAATGTTTTCTGTTGCTTTTCAGCACTGAATTTCTCCAAACACATTATGCCGATGCCGAGAATTCATATGAAGTGAATTTAGCACCTGCCTGCTCCAGCAGGACAGACAGCAGTGAGCTTTGCGCAGCAGTGTGAGAAGTGGCTAAACCCGCACGCTCTTCTTGAATTCATGAAAAAAATTACCCAGGGACCTAACGTAACCTGAATTCACTCTCCTTGTCCTGCTACTTGCATATCTTTATGAGTATTTACCTATAAAGCCCCCTTTTCACGGATCATAAATGAAGCATGGTATTGTGAACAGCAAAAGCCAGCGCTGCATGTGATGCTGATCAACATCAGTCCTGGCAAGAATCTGGTCTGGAGGAGTCGGGGAACAACTCTGCAGGTCTGTTCCCCCCCCACCCCATTTCTCTACAGAGTTCCTGTCATGTGCTGGCCTGCAACGCAGTCACTGCGGTGACGCTTGTCTGGACCGTCCCGAACTGGCTCTGCGGTATAAAGGTGATTATTGCTAGTTCAGCTGTAGCTACAAGAAGCTCAATGCAAGATAACCACTTCAGTGTTCAGTTCACCAGTAAAACAGCTCATGCACATTGATTTACAAGAGAGACAATTTTCAGGAAACAGGGATGACATTTTACAGCTCGAGCAATAAATCACACTGGGAGCAGGGGGAGCCATCTGAGAAAGGAATAGCTGTATCTTAATTTTACACGTTCAGAGTTTGGCTGTAAGTATGGACACACCGCGACACACTCCAAATGCACCGCCAGTGATATCCGTCCCCAAAAACCCATGCTCTAATAAACATACAGGGAAGGCAGAAAGGGCAAGCAAAGTGTTGTAGCTAAAAAGGCATGTCCCAAAACTGCAAGGACAAAGATGTTCTGGCATCCTAGTAATACCGTGAAGTAACACAGACAAAGCTCAAGACCGGCATCAAAATGACTTCGGGGGAAGTTTCTGATTTGGCACGCTAGACTGAGTTTTCAACAAAATCCATCCCCACCACTGACCTCTTGAAGTGACTTGCCAGGACTCCCACCAGCTCTCCAATCCTGCTGTCGTTAGAGGGCTCTTTACTGAAGAGACAGACAATGAGATCCTTGTTGTCTTTCGTGTGGAAGACCACGAGCTGGTCCTTTCCATTGGAGACACTCAGTCCTATCAACTGCGAAGAGAAAGCAAGAAAAATGCTGTGTATGTTAATCTATCTTTGCTGCTTCGCAACACTTGCTCTCAGCCAGAGCTCAGGGCAACGGCAGCATGCACGTCCTCAGTACCCCTCCCACACGCTGAAAAAGTCAAGGCGCAATGACAGGGTTTTTTTTGGAAGTCAACAGTCTCGAAGGCACCAGGAAATGTCACCAGCCAGACTGGGTTCCCTCTGAGCGACTCTTGGCACTAGCAGCACCCTCCCGTGTACCTGGAGCGTCCTTCTGCCCACCCCGAACCACCGGCCACCCATCAAAGAGGGCCCCAGCTGCATTTGCAACAGCGGGAGCTTGCTGTCCCCAAAATCTCACACTGGATGACACCTCATCGCTCAGGGGCAGAGCCACAGCCCTGCTTTTATTGTTGGTTTCCTTTGAACAGAAATAACCATGAGCACGGCCAACAACCATCTCCAAATTCACATACGTGGTGCTGGGAATGCAACTGTATGCAAATAATGTAAGAATTAAGTTTACTGAAAGGCTGAACATCTTGATGAAGAATATAAGTTGCACACCCTGCAAGGCTGTGATGATTCCAGTATTTAGGCATGGATTAAGGTCTTGCTGTTCTGACAAAATAAAAAGGTGTGGGGTCTTTGTCTTGTTTTCTGTATGTGGGGGTTTTTTTTTGCTTTATTTTGGTTTTGTTTTTTTCTTTTTTGTCTGTTAAGTAACTGTTACTTGGCACATTAAAAGCTTTGTCCTCATCATCTCACAAAGCAAAGCAAAAGCTGCACATTTTTAGCATCGGCAATCTGGGTACAGGCTATTCAGATGAATATTAGAAAACGTAAAAACCAAATCTCTGCTGGCAAAACAAAATAGAAGGATGGCAAAAGAAACATCAAGAGGTAAGTACATTTAACAAACCAGCGCTAAAAAAATGAAAACAAAAAAGAAAAGGCAGAGAGGCAAAGGAATGGTGAGTACAGGGAGAGAAGAGAGCAGAGCTTCCCTGTCCCGAGGGCTGTACGACTCCTTTGAGTCACCCAGGGATGTGCAGAGAAGCCACGTTCTTCTAGAAGTGAGAGGCTCCGATGTACCATTTGGTGGAAATGAAAGTCTCATCATCCCCTTCTTAGAGGAAACAGCTTTCTGTGTCACCCCACTGCCTGTGTTGGAAAGGATATTAGCACCAGCCGAGCTGGAGACTACTCACTCCTTTCAGCAGCACGAATCACATTCCGAAACAGTCGGGATCCGTGCGCTTGGTTTCGCAGTCACCACGCGCTCTTTCCAAGCAGCCTGCTGCAGCTCTGGGTGGCTAACACAGGCCAGGCAGCAGCAGCAGCCCAGGAAGGCACACCACGACCAACACTCCGCAGTGCGGTGCAAGCCCTGTTTTCTGGACGAAACGCTACCCAAGTTCAGCATCACTCCCACTGTGCTGGCGTGTGATCAGCGTACAGCAGTCTGTCTGAGTTGCGGTAACCGCTGGGGTTCCAAACCCCCAGCAGAGACCTCCTGCTCCCTGCTGCACACACCCAACACGGGCGGAGGGTATTCCCTACCCTCCATGCTATTTTGAGGTTACGAACACTTAAAAACAAGCTACACTTCATGCACAGACATTAACAGCTGCCTGGGTTTACAGTGTCCCTTAAAATTAATTTGCATGCTTAACTAACATCCTGTGAGCACAACAGCACCAGAGGGACCACTGCCATCCAGGTTTTCAATGAGCATGGAGTCTGAAAGATGAACAAGTTGAAATCTCTGGATTTGAAAAACCTATTTAAACATTAATTATTCAACACAACTGTGTTAGAAGTCAAAGAGCCATTCAAAATTTTCTTTTTTCACCCCTCCCCACACGACTATTTGAACTTATAAAAATAACACAAAAGAAGTAATTATAGAGAAGGTGCTTATCTCCATATTTACAAACACTAATATTAGCTCTGCTTGAAGATCAAGAGAAACTTCTCAGCCTCCACAGAGCATCCTTTATTGTATTCACTGCTGTACTGGGAAAGGCAGCTGCAAGATCCTTTCTGCTGCTCAGTCGCCTTTTAATTCCTTTCTGCCATTATGTGTTATCTTCTCCCCAGGTAAGAACAAAAAAGATAATTGTATATTGGTACTTCTGAGGCATCCGCCAGAACGCCCGCACACAGAAAATCCCCCAAAGCAGCATCTCAGTACAGTGAAACAGTCAGGGTTGAAAGGCAAGTTATTGCTTCGTCATCATTTGCACAAAACCACAGATTCCGCAGGCAGGACACAACACACCAGAACGCAGAGCCCGGGACGAGCAGGCACGCGTCAGGGGCTGTGCCGAAACCAGTTACACGTAAACACAGTCAAAGGAGACTGGGAACTGGGGTGTGATTTCTTCAGCAAAAACTAGTTTCTGGTCATAACAGACATCAGCTGACCGTCTCCAACGAGATTTCCATGGAAACACCATCCCCATGGATGTTGCCATGTTGACAGGGGGCTTTTGAAATGCTGACAGCGAGCAGCACAGCGAACAGGCAGAGGAATTTCAGCCGGGTTCACCTTTACACATCGGAAGGGCAATCCATCCTCCCCAGTGATCTTTGTAGCAGGACATATTTGATACACCGATACACATCGCGGCCGGTGTAATTACCACCCATTTGCTTCTCGGAAATGTTCGTATCAGTTCAAACAACTGTTCTTTGCCCAAACGGGAAGGAATCTCTGTATCGCTAATCGGCTGCTCACGCCACCTCCCCGTACACTGGAAGGGCTGCCACGCAAGCAGGGATCAGGCACGCAGAAAAACGAGAGTGTGCCAGGCAGCTCAGGAGGTGACAGACAACACACATTCAAATCAATAAGTTACAAAATGTAAAACATAATTATAAAAAGGAAAAAACAGCTGCATTATAGCATTAACTATTTGCCAGAGTTCAATTTAAGAAATCCTGGCAAAAGAAATACAAATATTTCACGTTCTGGGTATGAACCAAACACATTTCCAGACTCCCTCGTCCTCTCCCCTCTTCCCGCGGCGCAGTGAGGGGTCAGCAGCAAATCACCGGGATCAGTGAGCTCGCCCGAGCACTGCGGTGCAATCCGGGTGTGTACGTGCAGATTTTCTGCTGTTCCCCAGGACCACAGTGCAGGAGAAGCAGGTAGGAGAGGCTGTGGCCAACAGAGCAGAAATTTATCACTACAGCCTTTCCCAGAAATAGCTTTCATCAAATCTCCACTCTGGAACATTACTCTGACACCCGTATGAGGCCGTGAAGGGTCTTTCGGATCCATCCCTCCTGTGCAAAGTACTCCAGGACCACTTCACGGTGCTCAGGTCAAGGCAAATGTTCAGTCAAGCAGCCTTGTGGTAGGCTGCTAAAGGGAATAACTGCACATCTGCAAATAAAGCTGATTTATATCCACGGAAATGTGTTTGAAGAGAGAGAGACCTATATGCACAGCTCGTTAACTGGTTTGCTGCCAGAGGAAAGGCAAAGCAGCCAGCCACCATACAGCCCGCGCTACAGCGCTCTGTGTGAATGGATACTCTATTTCAGACACCTGTGTTTTGTGAAAAACAGTAACTCCTAACATTTCTCAGTAAGAGATATTCTACAGGCAACCTACAAACTGTATCTGACTTGCTCACCTCCTTTAATTTCTAAGGCATTGAGGGTTTCCGAGGAAAACGTCTCGGTTACCGACACACTGACCTGGTCTCGTGCTGTGACGTGAATGTACAAGCTCCACCCATCAGACACACAGGTAAAGCAGACGTTTTTCTAAAGCTAAATAATAACACGGATTTACCTGTAATTACTAATGTAATAAGTGAATTGCAGTGGCCTAGCCATTTTGCATAAGGCAAGAGGGCAGAAAACTAATAGTGAGAAATTGTGGGGGACAAAATTCCACTCTGTCCACCGGAGTTCACCTTGATACTCCACAAAACCCCACCTGTGTAGGAAAAACCCTCTGCTTAGAGTCTCTGTGTACCTGAACAAGCAAGAGTCAGCCATTTGGCAGCGTAATCTGCTGACAATTTCATTTTGCACAATTAAGAGATAATGTCAGTAGAACAGAACATCAGCTGAGGAACATGGCCTGCAGCTGCTGACTCCCTGGCAGCAAGGTCTTTTCAGAACAAGAGACACAGCTGTGGAGACGTGGCTTTGTGACAGCGAACACTCTTCTCAGAGCAGCCAAACAAGGCAGCCGAGCACGCTGCTCCACAGGCGCTGCGCTGGGCGGTCGCTGCACGGCTTAGGTGGACGACCAGCAAGGAGGCTGGAAGAGGACCTATAAAACCAACCTTACAGATGCAGCCTGAGCTAATCATTCACTCCACATCTGCAGATCAGATTTTGACCGTTACCCTAATCCCATCTCTGCTCTTTTAGCAATACGGGGCAGCCAGATTGATTATTTCTCCAAATGCAAACGTCCCAACAAATCTGCGTGCGACATTTCCGAGCGACCCAGCCAGGTCCTGTAGGTTTAAGATAACCGTAGTAGCATTACCTCAGGCTGAGGAAAACAAACAAGCAGTTGAATCCACACTCCAGCATGCTGAAGAGCTAAGACGAGGTTCTCCCCCATCCCCCTTTCTACCAGTGATAATCTGCTGCTTTGTCACTGGCAGCTGAAGTCTGCTACCCCGAAGGCCAGATCCCTCACTACAATTCCGAATGTAGCTTTGATAAGATTTACATTCAACANGAACAAATATANAAAAAAAAAATTCAAACANGACACGAAGGATCAAACCAACCCCCAGAGACACAGANACTGTGTCATAAGCTGCTGTGAAATGCCAAACCCTGTATGGGGCCAAGATCTTGCAGCGTGCAGCAAATAAAAAACCAAAGGGCAGAATGAACAGCAGACAGGGTGATAAGCAGTCTGCGTTTTAGCTTTTATTTTATGCACTGAAATTAAAAGCTAACGTGATGCATCACGGTTGTAGATAATTGTACTATAACTGTTTTAAAGACATTAAATACATAAAAAATTGTAAACCAAGGTCTTTTTGCATTTTATGGATATGAGAATGGCGCTAAACGGTAGATGCGCTGCCCATGACTACGAGAGCCCGAGATGCAATTCTCCTTCCTCGTACTTACGTTATAGAGGGGGATGGTCTTCATCACTTTGTACTGCTTCATGGGGTCCATCTTGTAAAGGTGTCGATCAGTAATGAAGATTGCTCTGTCTTCCACCTTATTAAAGCGATTGACCTGTGAAGAAGCAAATTTTCAGTCCCACGAATCGCTGCAAGAACATGCAGAATAACGCTTTGCAGCGGTAAACACGCGAAACTCACGTAGCTCTCAAAGATGCTTTCTCCACAGATCTTGGAACAGTGAAAAGGCAAGATGGACTCTGCAATCCCATTTTACAAATAAAGAAACGCAGAATCTCGGAGAAGCAACATTCCCAGAGTCACCGAGCAAGGCTGGGACAACCTGGGAAAATCCACGGCCTCAACCCAACGTGGGACAGGTGCCTTCCAGGTGCCCAGGGTGCTCAGAGCTCCATCCAACCTGGCCTTGAACCCTGCCAGGGAGGGGGCAGCCACAGCTTCTCTGGGCAGCCTGGGCCAGTGTTTCACCACCCTCATGGGGAAGAATTTCTTCCTA
>Ga0065711_1040093_pt1 | contig 17252 bp, 4 predicted proteins | sample Hoacrofraction12_FD_59098 | JGI IMG/M metagenome (GOLD analysis project Ga0065711, IMG submission 59098) | Hoatzin crop microbial communities from Cojedes, Venezuela - Epithelial fraction 12 v2 (version 2) | ecosystem: Host-associated > Birds > Digestive system > Esophagus > Crop | place... | reverse complement strand
CCCACCCTTCAGATATTTGTAGGCATTTATAAGGTCCCCTCGCAGCCTTCTCTTCTTCAGGCTGAACAAGCCCAGTTCCCTCAACCTCTCCTCGTAGGGGAGATGCTCCAGTCCCCTCACCATCCTTGTAACCCTCTGCTGGACTCTCTCCAGTAGCTCTTAGTAGATTTCTTACAATCCTCTCTATCATAAGAAAGTCAAGTAATATTTTTTCTGTCACTTTGCTGCAATAGCCCAGGGAGTAAAATCTTGGTCCAGATGAAAGCATTTATCAAACAAAAATGACATTGTCTTTTACCTCAGGGAAAAAAGGTAAAAGATAAGCTAGTTTTTCCCATCAGTGATGATAATGCAGCAGAATTCATGAATCTAGTTAGAGGATTGTCATTATAAAAGACAATCCTTTATTATGGCAATAAAGTGTTAAAAATTTTGGATGTTCTTTTTAAGGAAGATCAGGGTTAAAAGCATGGCAAATAAGCTTGAATAAAAAGTAATAATAGATCAAATCCAAGTGACAGTTATACAACAGTTTTTATTTCAAGATCTTGGTAATCTTATTGATAATATTCACAGCTTCCTCGCTGATAGAGTTTGAAAGGGAATGCATAATCCACTTAGCTTAAGGAAGGTATGGATGGCCTGTGTCCAGCATTCAGATTTCTGTGCATATTGCTACTTTAACTGAGAAACAATGATTATACACATTAAAGTAAAGTGGTACAATTTTCTTCCCACATTCAAATTTGTACATGCATAACATTCACAAAAAATGTGATTTTTTTGTTTTTTAGGGTTATGTCTTTCCATAGCTGGGGTAGGGTTTTTTATTTTCTTCTTTTATATCATTATTTTTTAGTCATTCAAAAAAACCTGAGAAGTATATATTAAAAATGACAAAGGGAGATCAGATGACAGGAACTCTTTATTACCTGCCTCTCCTCAGCTTTTACCTATATCTCTCTCTTTTATCTTTAAAATAAATTTCTTTAACAGTAGCCTTCTCTAATAAAAAAGACATATTTTGACAGATCTATTGCTTTCTTCTACTCCTGAGCAGGCTTTTCTTGTTCCTGCTTAACACTTGTTCTTAGACAGAAGTGTAAGTAACTCCCTGGTACTTCAGGTTCTATTACTGAAAGAGGCACAGAAAGAGGAGGAGACACAAAGAGAAAGAGCGTGCCATCTCTCTAATCCCCTAACCATCTCTTGCTTTTCCATCCCTCTCAGGAAATGTGTATTTCCCAAATCAGAACAGAGAAAGTACAGTATTCAGGTCTACGGTTCCACCTTCTCTAGTGCTACGCTTGCACAGTACAATGGACAACATAACAAACAAGCCACACCAAACTCAGAAACTTCTGTGTGGGAAATGATTTTTATAGAATTTCTCAGTTCACATGAAATCTAATAAAGTTTTTATTGTCAGTAGAAATTAGTATCTGAACTATCCTTTTCCTTTCTTTTGTGCTTTGTCTCTGACCAAGATTTTATTCATTGATTGACTTCTCATCAATCACAGTCTGCTCTAGATTGAATGCTACTGAAAATACCAAAGAAATCTCCATCAGTCATGAGATATGAGGTTAAGAAATCATTACATTTGCTAATTAACTGACCAGATTGTTATCCTTGTAGTCCTTGTATAGTTAAGATGGGGGAAGGGAGAATTCTACAGTAAATTTACCATTCTTACATTGCTACTGCTACCATTTTCAGTCTGGTCAATGTTTTATTTCTCTGCAAAAACTGTTCTTGTTGTTTCTTGTTATATGTTTGGCAAAGGCTCTGCTTGACTTTACAGTTTTTCAGTTAATTTTAGTGGAAGTAGGAAAGAACATGATTGTTATCTATGTCAAAAAGGGACAGTCCAAGCAAGGACAGTGACCTTGTGCTGACCAAATTGGATTTGGTGGTTGGACCAGACCTGGAGAGAAGCGTTCTTGAAAGGATTGCATTTGTAGGTGTTTAATCCATTTGACTATTAACTGGAAAAGGTTAGCCATTTGTAGAAAAGAAGGAAATGTATGGAGCAGCAGCCTAGTTACCCAGTGTTCGTCGGAAAAAAAAGCTCAATGTGCCACTTTATGTGTTTTATTCTATGCAGAAATATCTTCATCCTTGTCTGTTTTTAAGAATCAATGTCTACTAACAGGAGTATTAAGTTTTTTATATATATGATCTATGTTTTTATTAGCATATCTAAAGAGTCTTCCTTTTTCTGTAACTGAAGTATAGACTTGTTATCTAAGATATTTGAGCTGTTCCAACTTTGGTGTGACAGAATTAGGATCCCTGATTACATTCTTTTTTAGCTATTATGGAACAGAGACATTTTGACAAACGATGATAGCAAGGGTCATAAGTACATTACACAGCAATGTAGCATTGAAATATTATAACAAAGGGAAAAGCAGACAGCTTGATCAAATCAAACTCAATCACGTACCTCAGTACTCATACATCTCTTAGATAGTGATAGGCATACCACAAAAATAGATTCTTTAACATTCTATCACACAGCTTCTACATGTTCCATTTATAACTCATCTTAATAGATACTAATTAACATTTACTACAGTAGTAATAAGGGAAAAAAATTAAATTCAGCATTTATGCTTTGAATATGAGACTTGCCTGATTTTTAAATTTAAAAAGTTGCAAGTTTTCTTTTTTTTGTGTAGGTGTGTACCTTAAGGAGAAAATATTGCCTTCTTCAATAAAAAGTATCAAATCCGGTACAAAATCAAAGGTGGCATAGTTGCTAGTAGTTGGAAAAAATGATGGCTGATAAAAGATATTCCTTTAGCACAGGCAAACTACTTGGTCTCAAAATCTAGCATGTGGCATCTATCACTTCACAATCAAGGCAATTAAAAACAAGCAAAAGTCCTGAAAGAATTAGTTCTGAATTTTTTTGTCTTCATGAATTATAGGATTAGCAGCCAGTTTAATGAGTTTACGGCTACTTTTCTCTGAGGTAACAGCAGCATCCAGTGGCCAGTTAGACTCATCCTAGCTGTGCTGCCTGTGGACTGGTGAAGTACAATAGTACTTTTATGTATTGTCAGCATTTATCCAATTGTGAAAGAAGCAGACAGTATTTAAGGAGGCAATATCAGCACCCTGCAGATTTGGTGTGTCTCTGAATAAATTCTATATAGATTTTAGGTTTTGCGTTCCTCTGTTGTATGTGAAATATTGAAGGAGGTAGAAGAAGTCATTCTGGACATCTTTGTGATTTTCAGGTTTGCTTCATGAAGTGTCTGTTTATTGACACAAGCGCAAGTGAGCCGTAGGTTATTCAGAACATTGTTTGATATACATAACCTGTAGGGCCTTTATGCTGAATAATAACGTAAGTGTTGTATAAGATGCAGCCTTAATCTATTAGAGAACTGCCAGATGAGCTGGAAATGCTACTTGGGGATTATCAATATTTCTGTAGATAGAATTGGAACAGTTTCCACAAAACTTATATGACTTGAAGCCCTATTGTGTTTGGTGCTTTATGTCTGTTTCCAGGGTGGGGAGAAAGTTCCTTCTTCCACATGTTTCACAAGAACTGCACAGAAAAAATATGAACGTTATCTGTGTGCAAGACAGTATGGGATTGAAGAACTTAGTTTGTGTTCCATAATGTTGTATTAAGAAGATTCCTCCAGGCAAATGGGAGTAGCTTAGAAAATATATGATGGCTTTTATTTGCCCTAGCAGCATTTTATTTCCAGAATTTGTTTTTTCAGCTTTATACATATAGCAACTATGAGATGCATAACTTCTCTGCAAAATGTAGCTATCCATAGTATAATTTTGGAGATGTCTTGGAAAAATTGTCTTCACAATTCAAAGACACAGCTTTTGCAGAGTGTGTTTGATTCATTGGGATAAGCACTATGGCAGTAATAGTGTATGTATTTTATGCTTATGAAAGTAGAATTCTTCCACACACAGAAGAAGGATATGCTAAGTAAGAATTATAGTGCAAGAAAGAAACAACGTGAAATAAAAACTCTGTGATCATTTAGTAACGATATTGTGCATACATTCCTATCTATGGACAGCGATAATTGTAATTCTTTGCATAGTATTCAAAAAAGAAACAGTTTAGTGAAGGGCCATGAGAGTTGAGAGGCCTGTGTACTCTACTAAGCATGCCTGAAATGTGGGAACTGTCATAGTGGTCAATGTAGGCAAATAACTTCAGTCATCTCAAGTGTCAGTACGTGTTCTGATAGCAGTTATGTGCATGATGCTGTGTAGAACCAACCCAAGATTAAAGCCAAAGCATTTTGGAATATTACTCTTGCAAAAATAATAATATGCAAATGTAAATATACACATACAAACATACCAAATTGATAGTGAGATTTTACCTTTGTCTTTTCCAGTAATAGCTATTGCCTCTTTTCTTCCTTTAAGAACTTTCCTCCCACTCCTATTTATATTTCTCTCTCGTCATGTGAAGGACTTGGTAAAAAAATTATGTACCAGTGCCTAAAGAGTTAAGCATTTTTTTGGAGACTAAAAGTAAGTGGCGCACTGCTGTGTGCAATTAAGATTTATAGAGAGTAGGATTAGTAGGCAGCAATCAAGGACAATGGGAGGCTGTTTTGGGAAAGAACTAAGTAGAGGAAAGAGATAGATTCGTTCTAAGGGTACTTGTTTCAAATTGTCTGAATTATTTGTGCAAAGGTTGAGTTTGAAAAGTTATTTGTTCTTTAAAAGCAACTTTTAAATATTAAAATACAAAATACCTTGTTCTTGTGTTCTTTCATTCCCTGTATTTTCATGCACTCAACTTGGTAGCAAGTTTGAGAAATTTATAGCTATTTTAATTTCTTGAAATACTTTGAGAGGATTGGTTTGTTGCATGGAGACACAGTGGCTCTGCAGCCTTTACAAGACACAGATCAGTCTGCCTACAATAAGCGGCATTTAGTTTGAATGAGTCAAATAGTAAAGACCAAATGCTAAATTTGTGGATAAATTGGAACATACTAAGGGAGAGATTAGATAGAAGGTTTTATTCAATTATTATGACTCTGTGTACTAATAGTGATTGAAATATATTGGGTTTTTTTTCTCTTTAGCTTTAGGTTACTTTAGTTTTGACTTTCCAAGATGACTAATTGTGTCCCTGCCTTGGAAATTTTTCCATGCCAAGTGCATGTTACATTTCTTACATCTCATCAGTATCAGTGAAAAGAGGAAATGAGCTAGCAAATCTGTATAAGAATTCACATGTGAAGAAGACAAGATGAGGAAAGTTTAAATTACATTCACATCACAAAATAATTTTCACAAATTTGCCAACATCTATTTTAAAAGACAAGTATTCTTACAGAAACTTCTCGAGAGAAAATTCCTCCTCTGTTTAGAGCTGTATCATTTTCAGCTTAAATTTATTAATGGACACTATATATACTTTTTTTCCTAAGAACGATTTCCTCTTAATTTAAAAAGCCTTTTCTTAAACAAAAAAGCTTTTCCAGAGACTTTCCAAAGGATTTCCACAGACAGAAGGACAGTCTGTAAGTTCTCTCTGACATCAGTTTCCTTGGTTAAATTTAACACTGTTTTGCATCCTGAACACAGCAGTAGCTCTCCTGCATCTGTTCATATCCATGTTTTCTGAAAAAAGTTGATCAAACCCATATTCTTTTCTGAATAGCTCATGGCTGCATAGTAATCGTATTCCCAAATTTTCTATTGACTAGTGTATTATTATAAAAATATATATGTTTATGATGAGCAAATAATTAATTGATTTGATGTCATTTTTAACCAAATGTTACTCTACTTTGGAACAGAACTTACTATTATTTATTGATGTATCTATTTTTATTTCATGGCTTTGGGGGTGGTTTTTAGGTTTTTTTTGGTTTAGCTTTTCAGGTGTTTTTTTTCTATTTTTTAAGAGTCCATATTCTTAAAAGGAAGAAAAACTTTATCAAAACCATGATTTTTACTTCGGTAATTTTATTTATTCATTCATGTTATAAGTTTATTGTCTTTTGCTTATAAGACAAACTCTCTCAGGTATGTTTTCTTTAAAAACAAAAGTCCTTTCAACTCCAGTACCTCTGTATTTATATGAAAGTGAAGTTGCTTTGATTTTCTTTTGCTAAGTACTATATATATTAATTTATTTCAGTGCAAAATGGATTTGAAATTCTACTAAATCAGAATGTTAATGTATTATACCATTTATGCCATTATTTCTCTCTTTAAGTGACTCCATAAGGTACAAGATACAATTCAGACACAGTCTTTTTATCTTCTTAAGGAAATCATCTCAAGCTCGATTTTTGCTCGACTGCTACAGGGATATCTCAAAATAAAGATGCTGTACTACAAATCTGTAATCTTTTAATGCAGAAGAATGTCTAATTACAAAAATTGTCTCATTAACAACTTCTCTGTCACTAGTGACCTCATTGCATGTGACAGAAATCACACTAGTATTGTAATTGGAAAAATTAAAATCAATATTAAAAATAAAAGTTTAAGCCAATTTTATCTATCTTTTAATGGAATTAGTAACTAGAACTAAAAAGGAAATAAGAGAGTATCTAGCTACCTACAGATGAAGGAACAACTTCACAGATTTTTCTCCTAAAGAAAGAATTCTTTATAAGAATGTGTGTTAGAAATCCATTGTCTATAGGTACTTGTTTTTCTTATGGCAATCTGTTAAAGCTGGCGGATCCTTTGAATTATTGTGTTTCATTTTAGTCACAGGTCTTCTTTTCAATGACTGTAAGTATTAGCCTTAGTGCTGTAGAACTGAGATTAAGCATTTAAAAGCTGCGATAGTTTTACACACTCTGTAGTCACTTAATCTGTACTGCAAAATATGCTGAAGTCTACAGCAAAGCTGCAGAGGGAAGAAAACTTGCAGTATCAGCAGGAATACAAAACTCCCACTCATGGGAGTAGTCTATGTTTCCTGCTTGACCAACGTGAAACAGCACGGACCTTGCATATCTTAGGCGTACTGGCAAAAAGAAGTTCTGATGTTTCTTACATGTTCAACAGGAAGTACAGTGTGCTGCAAAAATGGAGAGTGAATACCAAGTTACAAGGAATTATTATTGCTAACATCACAGCTTCAGTAACCAAGATTGGTGCATCTATGAATAAGAAGTCTAGTATGCTGTGACAAAAAGCGTATTACCTAGAAAAAGAACTTAGGGTGACAAATATAAAATTTAACATTTATTTATAGTCATCAAAAGGTATGTGGTATAAACCTCTTGGTCATTGTAATTAATTCCTCTGTGAAACAGTTAAACCATGAGGGAAGCATTGTCTTTCATGTTTCACTAAACCCTGCAGACTAGTTAGAGAAAAAGTGAAATGAAAAAATAGTTTTATGTCAATAATCTCTCTATCTGGTTATTAGCTATGGTAAATTGTTTGTTCTATAGAGATGCATTGTGACAGTGTGGTTCTGCAATTTCTTGCCTGAGGGGAATCTGGGAATCTCTAGTCACTTAATTTATTTCAAGGGAATTGATTACATAAATAAATTCTAGAACTAATAAGGGCTACTTAATTTTATTCAAAATATCCACTTTTGGGTGTTGAAATCACGGAAGTTCTGTGTTCTTCTAGTGAGCAGCATTTTGCTATTCAAGCAAACTACTCTCGTCTTTAATTCTTTTTTCAATTGAAATACTATATTATTCAGCACAAGAGTCATTTATTAAAACTACTTTAATCGCAATAAGTGTGAACAAAACTGTGTTGTACAAGCTGTGATGACAAATCTGTATCTTCTCCACAAAGCAAAAGAATAAATCTATTAAAAATTCCCATGTTTCTTTTTAATTATATAGAGTCAGCTGTGACCCATGTCTTTTATTTTTTTGTGATAACAATTAGAAAAAGTAAATACTTATGAAGCTCCAATACATTTGAAGCAAGGGATTGTTTAATTTATTTCCAGAACATTTTACTAAATAATAATTTGTTGTGATTCAGTTCTGCATGCAGGATGGCTTCAGAATATTTAGTGAAAACTTAATTAAGAACTCTTTTATGTCAGTGGACATCCTCTTGTTTAGCTTGGTAGGCTTTATTTACATCACATTCCTATTGTCTATATTTATCCATGGACAAAAATGCAAGTTCAAAACAAATATTTTGTGCTAAGTTAAGCCATTTTATATACAGTACTAAAAAGTAGGAAAAAAAAATCCCAAACAAAACCAACAAACCCAAAACACACAATCACAGAACATTTGAGATTGGAAGTAACTTCTGAGGATCAGCTTGTCCAGCCCCCAAGCTCAAAGCAGGGTCAGTTACAACAGGGTACCAAGCACCACATCCATTCAGGTACTTAGTATTTTCAATGATGAAGCCTTCTAATCCTCCATGCAAAAGATGCCCCAGTGCTTGACCACCCTCACAATGAAAAAGCTTTTTTTTATATTTAAACAGAATTTCTTGTATTTTAGTTTGTGCCCTTTGCCTCCTATCTTTTCTCGGGCTATCAATAAGAAGAGTCTGGCTCTGTCTTCTTAACTTCCCCTCACCAGGTATTTACACACACTGTTCCCCCAAGACTTCTCTATCCATAATGGACAGCTATTGTTTACTAGTATTTTCTGTCAATGAATATGAGGTTTTACACTTATATAAGTGGATTTTTCCATAAATTATCATATCATTAAAAGGAAATTTTTACCATATTGAAATCACATGAAATATGGATGAACTCAGAAATTTGCCATCAGATTTTTCTTTTGAAATTGAAAAACTGTAATTTGCCAAATAATAAAACAAAGGAGTGGGTGGCAATATAGCTTTTATCACTACCAGATACAGGCAAATGACAAACAATTGATCTAATGTGGCTGATATAAATCAAGGCAGTCCAGAAGTTGTTATTTTGGACATAAAAACAGTGACAGCTACTTTACAAAATAATACTTTCGAAGTGTGTGATAACATATATTTAATTACACAATTTTTCACAAAAAAACTTAGTTCAAGAGTTGTCAAAATATTTCTAAAGTTGCCTTTGTAGTGAATCTTCTGTTTAATTATGGAACATGTATTGCAACTGTAATTTTTCTGCTCCACTTACAATCTTCTTTGTTTCATTTTCTTACATATATCTTCTCAGTTTTGATAAAGTATGTACATTACATACACAATGCATCTTCCCTGCTTTCCAGCAGACAATAAAAATTTCCCCTATGTAATCACTGCAAAATTATTACTGTTTATTAAACCATTTAAATTATTTTCTATAATTACTCATATGTCCTTGTCTCCTTCCCAGAGTTCTATCTGCTGTACTCTGTTGAGCAACATTGGAAGACAGCCTGCAGTACCAGATTGTCTCCCACATAAGCAGGTTTTCATTTCACTAAAACTGACCCTTAGTCTAACCACGACAACCTTCTTGCATAATTAAAATTCCTGCACAATTAATCTTGCTGCTGCTTTTTCTTCTCTGGAAGATTTTGTAACTGACATTTCCTTGTCTTTTGTATTTTTTCAGGAATTCTTTGAATGCTTTCCCGTGTATTTCTTCTTCCTTCTTGTTACAGATTTTTGTTTCCACTTCTTCAGCACCATCATGTTTCATCCACATCATTCATACTTCCCTACAGATGATGCCACCAAGCGTCTTTCTTCTCATTCAGCTTGCTTCCTTTTCATTCATTTTCATAATTTTCAGATTCAGTAGTGTCTCCCCATGAACATTCTTTAGCTTCTCCAGGTAGGTAACCGGAGTTCTCATTAGGTAGCTACTCACATACAGTCTGAGAATTCACCCTATGGTTCATTCAGAAAAAATCAGTATTAACTTTTTATTTACTTCTTTGCATTCTGTACTTCAAAACAAGCACTCTGAAAATATTGGCATTTTACTTTCTGTAGTGGCTTAATTTCTGTGTCATTTATTCTCCATTCTCACCAAATTTTGTGTGAAATAGCACAAATGGATTTGCATTCAGAAGTGAACAGCAACAATGCTGGGATTAATGTTCTTTTGTTCTGTACACTCACAAATCCCACAGCAGGGGAAGCCCTGGGAGCACCCTGCAGGAAAACAGCAGGGAAGACCCAGGCCTGTGAGATAGTCTACCCATGGTTTAGGCTTCAGTGGCTGCACATTTCTAAGGTGTTTTCCTAAAGTTAGATTGCGTTATCTCTGGCATAAGCATACAATGACTTGTCAGTGAAGTAATTTATGCATGTACCAAATATAAGCACTAAATATGGGTTAGCTTATACTTATTCCATACATCAGTGCATAGAAATATTATCTATCCTTTGTATGTTTGCTAAGCCCTCAAGCAGTGGAACATCCAGCTGCAAACATTTTGCTCGAGAACTGAGTGAATCGGTCAACATGATCTGCTCCTCACCATTCTTCTGTTACCATGAAAAGGACTCTGCATGGCTTCCATTGTAACTAGCTATTTCTTGTGACCTGTTTTTTGGAACCTATGAATAATCTAAGAAAAATAGGCCAGTTACTAACATGCTTTGATTCCCCGTCATCTACTTTTAATGCAGGATTTATAGTAACCCATATCTGGTTTTCTCTTAGTTACTGAACAAAGTGGTAATCAGTGATTTTGGACTGTCTGACTTTTTAGTAATTCAAAATTATTTCAGAATTATTTTATCTCAAACTTGAATAGCAAATGCATTCTTAAGTTCATACATTCCCTTCCAAGTGTGTTTTTATTGTCAGTGCAACATATGAGTAATAGGCCTATACTATAATTTTCTTAGTAATCTATCCTATACTCATTCCACGCCCATCATTCTAATTGAACTTCATTTTCATTTGGCTTGTGAGAGTATGTATCCTTTTTCAACTTTAAGAAAACCTGGATATTAAGCTACACTGTCTATTATGTTTGTCTCTAACTACAAAAGAAGCTAGCATATCCATAAAATGGTAACGTTTCATTTTTATCCACTGCTTCTGTTCTTACAGATACTAAGACATTCTGATGAGGAAGTATCCTTATATATGTATTTTGCAACTTTGTACTTCTGAAAAAAATATTCATTTATACTATTGTAAAATAAAATCTGAATTCAATGGAAAAAACCCATAAACATTATAACAGATCAAAGGTAACTAGAAGCTGTCTGAATATGTGCTACAGTTTTAGTTACAATTTTATTAGCCATTTTCAGAAATTGCCTGGAAATGCTAAAGAGCTTGTTCTGATGCTCATCTAGGATGTTATACTGTAAGGAACATCACTAAATTCAGTGCAGTATATATGTGGAAGAGTGTTCAATATCCATAACTGTATATGGAAGTATGGAAGATAACTAGTAGCAAAAATGATTACGAAATCTCTGAAAAATAATAAAAAACAATTATCTAGACATCACTTGGCTGAAAGACTGAAAACTACATAAGCAGGTCTGACTTTTAGTTCAGCTGTCCAATCAAATTTCTTTTAAAAATAGAATTAAGAGTACATATTTTTTTCTTCACTGAAATATAAATCATAGAATACCATTTTGTTGACAGGCAGTGATCTACTTCAGCCAAAATGTAATATAGTTTATACCTCCAGATTCCATTATGGAGTTTCTTTTACTGTTCTCGTTCTCCAATTAGCAAACTGTGCAGCACTCTTTTTACATCTTCAGTCACTCCCACCCACATTCTAGTACAAGGTTCTGCCTGTTGTATTCACAAAAGAACAAAAGAAAAGAAAGCATTAATCTTAAAAAAAGCAAGACAGTTTCCTATTGTTGTGGAATGGTATGGTGGTTACATAGCCACACAGGTTTTGCCAATGTTGCATGTGTAATTCCACTGATCTGAACTTCTATATACTAGCTGCTTACAGAAATATTTCTTGACTTTGTGTTTTACAGTTAGTGAATGAGAACTATTTATTAAAAAGTTCTTAATGATAGGTTTGAAAATCTTTTCAGTGCAAAGATTTCTAAAATTCCATCTCAGTAAACCCCAGTAAAGAGAACATCATCTTGTGATTTTCAGTGAGTTAGAGGAACATGATATGGAGCTGCTTGTTTAAAGTTCCATCAAAGCAGCAGTATTAACAGCTGAATATTAATTCCTATGAATACAGTAAGCTGTCATTAAAAACAGAAGCCTTGAATTATGGAACGCTTGCAACACCAAAAAAATTCAAAAATTTATAGCATGTGATTTTGCATTTTGTGGTCTTCAGTAGGAATCAGCTCTAACTTGAGATTTAACACTGAGCCTAGATTGATGTATCTAAAAGGCTGACTTCTGAATCTGATAAAGATATTCAAGGATGTTTTTATTGCAAAAAAAGGGAAATAGCTACTTATAGATAACGATTTATTTAGCCCATCTTGTATTGCTTGTCATAAATTTGAATTAATTTCCTTTTGAATGCATTTCTTTGTATCCACAGATTGTAATGAGGGTTCTGAGTGACTAGCTCAGACTTTGAGATCCAACCTGAAGGTACCTTATTTAAGGCAGATGAATCATACATCTTTTTAGTAGGAAAAAACCATATGAGCGGTTAAGATGCTCAGTACTTGTGAAAATCAGTGAGCTACTTATTTAGAGATGGAAAGTTACTACTGAGCTTCTATTTTTTGCAAATGCCCCAGTGTCAATTATCTAGGCCAAGATCTAGCTCAAATATTTTCATGCCTGGGTTTCACAATTGCACTCCTCTTTGTAGTACAGTATCAGAGATTTTGAAGCTACAGTCACTCAGGAAGGAAACATCTCCGATTTCTTGAGTATAGTACCCTAGCTATGAAACTTGGAGGTAAAAGGAAAGAAAAAACATATTATCCAGCTTTGCTTGATGTGCACTCTAAATGTTTAGACATAGACAAGGAAGTCAATTAAATAAAAACTATTCAAAAACAGAGAAGTAATATTTAATATACAGATTCAGCAAGACATAAGTCTTTAATTCAGTAGCAACTAATTTCTGAAGGAAGGACCATAAGAAAAAATTTTGTTAATTAGTTGTTAGTAAAATAAATAAAAACCAAAACAAAACAAAAAAAGAAATAAGGTAGGATTCAGACTGAGATTGATACAGTTGAATTTCATTTTTTGTGAGTAGATACAGAAACTAGATTTCAGCTACCACATCTGCCATGCTCTTTTCCAGAAATAGCATTAGACATGAGAATTTTCTTTGTAATTAATGGAGATTTAGTTATTAGCCGTTTAGTGCCATTTTAGATGCCATAGAATACCAAAGACATCTTTTTTGGGAGCTGGTCAACTTTATACAAGACCAGAAGGAGACAACTCTCCTTCTGGATGCCTAAATGTAGCTTTATAATTCTTTCAATAAATCCTACATCAATTTATGAATCAATTGATTAAAATATTGTTTTTGTCTTGCTTAATTTTCCTGATCCTCTTGTTCCTTTTCAGGAGAGACCAAAAGTTCTTAGTTCATAAGATGGCTCCTGCACTTTCACTTTTCTTTACATCTGTGAACTCCTGCCCTATTTTGGTTAGGATTTACAAGACATTTAAAATAGACATCTTATGAATCTGATCCTGGCTTTTAACTAATATGTACCAGGGAACAGGTTGCACAGGACAAAATACAGACAGCTGTTACTTGACTAGAGGCGATTACCCTGAAAACAAGAAGGAAAGGGGAGGAATGTCCTTCATCCCCTTACTGTTCATAGATCAAATTTCCTGATTTAGTTCAGTCTAATTCAGAATCTATATGCTAGGCAGGGATTTTTTCCTGGGTGTCCACGTCTGGTCCTTTCTCTTTGTTGATATTTCCTGCTTTGCCCCATTTCCTCTTTCCTGAACCAGCTGATAATTTAAGACAGTTGAGCTTTAATAAGGTACCTATGATTTCAACGTGTCCCTAGAGCAATGCAAATACTGAAGTGGGTGGGGTTTTTATTTGGGTTTTCAGGTTTGTACTTCAGCACCCAAGTAGGAGAGAGTAGGTTTATATGTTTTGGGATTTCTCATGTAACTAGCTGAAAGTATTTCAAATGTGCACTCTAGTGCTTTAAAAATAACAAACATTGAGACCCCAATTCTTATAGAACTGATTTTTTTTTGCAGTGTTAGTTTAAACACGAAAACCATAAAAAAATTATGCTTGCCACCTACCATAATAAATATCAACAGTCTACTGACAACTTCACTGTACTTTATTGCTACTAATAAATTATTGCATTAGCCATTAACGAAAGGAATAGAGACATGTGTAAATGGACACCCAGAGATTACAAGGCTAAGGATTTATATATCCTCCCTAAATTTTTTAAATGCAGTGCAGGAAACCGGCATTCTTTAAAGACAGATTTGTTTCAAATAAATTATACTAGATTTTAGGGTGTAAAGAACGACACGGAAAACCAATTATTATCAATATTTTTGTAATTCATATGAGATTAATTTTTAACAGTACTCTTTAAGGACTGAACTTCAAATAGTGCTTGAAACTGTTAAAGGGAGCATTCTCATTCACCAGTCAGTGGATGTTACATCAGAATTAAAAAGCCTGCATATGAGATGCTTTCATTTCATCCAGAATTTGAGTTTATATCATACAATTTATAGGCATTTAAGGTGACATTCTTCTTAAGTAATCTGCAGTTATTAATCACTGTGTCTTTTTGTAGCTAATACAGAGACATTCCTCTGACCTGTTTAAGGAATAATCCTGTTTCTGATTTATATGTGATGATTTTGTTAATTTAATTACACCTTGCAGAAGAAAACAGTGGTCAGTTAAGATAATATCCTTGGTATAATTTCTTTAATATCCATATCCTTAGAATCGAGGAAGGGGGTCCTATTTTAAAAAGTTTTAAAAAGTTTAAAGTAAGTAAAAGAAATAGACACATACATAGAAAGAGAAGAAAATCAGTGCAAAAATTGGAAAGGGAAGAAATAAAGTGTAGAATTAAACTGTTTGGGACATATCTTTAGTGCGAGATTTTTTTCCCTAAGATATATAGTTTACTCTACAGTTAATTACAACACTTGCAAAGCAAGTTTGCCATTCAAAAGGTTTTGGAAAGAAGCAGAGTTTGTAAAAACATCACTGTGAAACTAAGGTGTTATATGCTTGCATTAAGAAAGATATCCCTTGACTGTCTGGCATTCCTGAACAACTGATGTACTGGAGGTGTTATTAGACAAAGCAGCAAGCATATCCTGAAAAGTATTGCTACAATTTTGTAACCCATAAAAATAATGAGTTCAGGACAACATGGTGATAATGTGAGCTGGGCAGGGCCAGCAAGGCCTGCAGAGGCCTGACAAAAATGTTCTAGGTCATTAAATCTGAGAAATAATCTCTGGAATTGCCTGATTATTTCTAGTTTTACAGGGACCATATTGCTCAACGGGGCATTTCCAATAGATTTCTGTACTGTTAGATGTGAATAATTCAGACATTCACAGTCAAATGGTGCTACTGAAACCAACCTAGAACAAAACAGGAGTTAGTATCACCTTTTGAAAGTCTCACTGACAACATTACATAAGTGAGAGGAAAAGACTGCTGTGGAAACAGAAGTAATTGAGAAAGGGAGTACGGGAGGGAGAGAAAAGAGGGAAAGCAGGAAAAGGAAAATCATGCACAAAGGCAATATTTTGTTGACCCTAGATTAATATGTGTTTCGATATGAGAAGATTTTGGGAATCATCACACTAACAAATTGAGTGCACTTCCTTTTCTAAACTCCAGTGAATTGTTTTTGGTTGTATGAACTCAAACCAAGTGCCACCTACAGTCCCTCATGCTTCAGTGTGTTGCTTTGAAATCCACACAAAGGTTTACATTAGCCGTTAGAAGTGCAGGCACTTAAAGGATTTGTGCTTGAACAAATACATCTTTGTTTATTTTAAAGACTCATCTGTCTGAGTAGTTGCTTTGGCTCCCTATCTCTAAGCCCAGGTTTGAACGCTCCTTTATGTTCAAAACAGCAACATGTCTTCTCTACTGTTTTTGATAATTCTTCTTAGAATCTTACCAGTTTTTAGCCACAAAATAAAGATGAGCAAAAATTTATCAGTAATTAACTGTGGAACTTCTCGTGAAAAATCATGCATTTATTGCTGCTATATCACTGTTTCTGAATCAGACTTTCACCTTTCTTAATGGTGCATTCTGGTCATCTGTCATGTGGTGTGACTAGCTTGATTCAAGTTATTTTACATAAATATATGCATATCAGAATACTGCAATAGCTTCTGCTGAGTTACTGTTCCTTTTTGCTAGATAGTTTCAGTCTTAAAAACAAATCCCGTCAAAGATTAAGCAAATACATACTGAACAGCTGACAAAACATCTTACTTTTGGGCCTTGAATTTTAGCTTTTTTAAAAGTTCACAGTTTTGAAAGGCATTAGACAAGCCTCATCTTCTCCCTTGATTCCAGTTCCACAAGTCAGTCTTCTCATGTAAAACGTTTATCATTAAAAAACAAAATCTGGAAACAAAAAATCAAAAGATGATAGGAGAGAAAATAAATTCAGGCAATTACAAAATCTTTTTTTCTTGTTTGCTTTTGGAAGTATCTGAACTCTTCAAAATTTTTCCACAGAAGTATAACTAACAATAGAAAACCAAATAAACAAAGAATTTTACAGATTTCTTTGATGTGTTGAGATACTTGAGATATAAACCATTAAATTTTGAATTAATTAAGAATAGTTGAAAACTAATGATGCCTTTTTAGCATTAATTTCATAAAACTTATCAAAACCATTCCTCTAAGAAAGCTGTCTCTTATTTTTTAATGTTCCTCTAATATCATTGTACAGATACTTCCTGTGGAAAAATGACATTTATTTATGTCATCTAACAAGAATTGATGCTAAATATAATTTATATATGTACATATACACACTTTTAAACACTCCCGAAGTGCAACTATGAAGTTTGGTTATAACTAATGTTGAACATACTAAGTATAATTTTTCCAAGAGTGATACAGCAGTGAAAGTATAAATACCATAAATAAAACATGACAGTGACTTCTCATCCAACAATACGATCTGGTTTTGATCTGAAGGACTGGTGTCACTGATGCTTTTAAAATTCCTACTTAAAGGCTATTCCTATGTGATTATGCAAGCCACAGATTCTCATTTACACTAAGAGCATTCTGCATTGTTTATGCTAGAATTTTATTAATGGCATAGCCAGAATAAAGACTACCTTTTAAAAGAGCAGAATAAAGTACTATATAAATATTCCTCTTCTACACTAATATAAAAAAAAAAAAAAA